>Ga0209232_1000359_pt1 | contig 28790 bp, 15 predicted proteins | sample ETNvirenome_2_60_FD_184066 | JGI IMG/M metagenome (GOLD analysis project Ga0209232, IMG submission 184066) | Marine viral communities from the Pacific Ocean - ETNP_2_60 (SPAdes) (version 2) | ecosystem: Environmental > Aquatic > Marine > Oceanic | place: Pacific Ocean | collected 2013-06-22
CTATACTTTAGCACTGCAAAGCCAACACAATACTTTGAATCTGGTATCGAAACCGGAGACCCATTCGCCATTAACCGCCTCGGTCAAGAGGGACTTTACAGAACAATGGGTGAAGTATGGACAACTTTCTTCGGAGGTCAAGGTTCTATCCGTGACTTACAGTGAGGATTAATGGAGAATAAGATATTAAGGAGATGATTAAATATGACAGCAATAACATTAACCAAAAAATCAGGAGACGCAGGTGTATACGAAAACTTATTTGAGTTGGAATTATATGCAGGAACAATAGGCAGTGATACAAACTGGCTAGATGGAAACTCAGGTGGTTCTTATCCGGGTTCACTAACAGGCTTTAACGCATCTAACGCAGATGGAAAAGCGGCACCGGGACTTAAACTAGCATGTTTCCAAGTAACTACAGTAATGGCAACAGGTGATGTCGCAACTATTGGCGGTGGAGCAAGTAAGATACACGCAGTAATATGTGGTTCTAACGGAGGATTAGCGGGTGTCGGTGCAGTAATTAGCACAGAGACAAACACCAACGATTCGTTAACATTTACCGCAGGTGGTACACCAGTAGTTCCTATGAATTTGTGGGTAATCTGTTCTTGAGGTGAGGAAACTTGCCTAAAGTTACATACATAGGTAACTACGCCTATAGGAAAGTACCGGGTACTAAAGAAGTCTGGATAAGAAGAGAAGTCAAAGAGGTTTCTCAGGAATGGCTAGACACTTACCGTACCGCTATCTGTACTAACCCAGAAGTGTTTGTAGTCGAAGGTGATGCTAAGACTACACCGGGAGTAGGTATCACAGTAGACGAAGGTGGCGACGGATTACCTGACGCAGGTTGGACTAAAAAGGATATCACAGGATGGCTAAAAGACAAAGGAGTATCTATTACAGGGTATGCTACTAAAGCAAAACTCTTGGACAAGGTAAAGACCACACTCAATCCACCGGCACCAGAGCCAGTGGTTGAGGAGGTCGCTCCTGAGCCTGTAGCAGAAGAAGTGGTAGAAGTAGAAGAGACTATAAAAGAGGACCCACTCGTAGAAACAGACGGAGTTGAAGAATAATGGTAACAATCGACCCAAGACCAACAGTGTTTGGAGATAGAATGATAATAACAGGAACTTATGGAACAACAGATAATGTCATAGATTTAAGCAGTATGTTAGTAAGTATAGATGCTTTCATAATAAATCCGGCAAGTGTAAATAGTATGGTTATAGAGCAAGTCTCTGATATAGACGGAAGTGCTAGCAGTGCTAGTGATAAGAAGGTGTTTACGACTGATTTTGGCGCAAGACTTTCAGATACTCGAATAGGGCTTAGTCCAACAGTCAAAAATCAAGATTTGAAAGGTGGAACATTTTTAGCAATTGGTCGCCGTTCTTAAGGACGGTGATTTAATTGGCTAAAACATGCACAATACTTGGTCCGTTTGCACAGGCAGACTTTAATGATGCTACTAAAAGAACCGCAGTAGAAACTGCTATTGTAACGGCAATAGGTGCTAATACCCCTGTGTCAGCAGACCCGCATGTAATACTTGGTAACATCTACATATTCGTGACCACATCTTGAGGTGGTTGAATGGATGCGTTTGGTAGTTTAGGACTTGACGATATCAAGCGTTTACAGAAGCGTGGTATTCGACTCAACGAATCATACGGTGCTTCTGTTAAAACCGACGAAGAAAGACCGTTAGAAGGTGTCACCCTTAAGCAGCGTAACCGTAACAAGAACGCTGGCGATGTACTGAACATCGGTAGCGGCACACGATGCAAAAGTTGCGGTATGCTTTACTTCTGTTGGGTCGATAAGTGTAGGACATGTGGCAAACAAATGGACTTCAATTTAGGAGTGAAAGAACAGTAGATTTAATGATGTATCGTGTCATGGCTTAGTTAAGGGGGAGAATAGATGAAGGCTTTTGATGCAGCGTGGGATTTGCTGAAATCAATACAAGGTTTCCAGAGTCGTGCGCCCGAACAATTTGTTAGAAATGCTAAACGGACTTTTCCTTATTCCAGCCGCTATGATGCAAGATATCCTGCTGGGACAAAGTTGTCAGGTTATGATAGAGCCCTAAATGCAGGAAATGCTCTTTCTATGATGGCTGAACGCAATGCTATAAGCGACATACTAGATGAAATGGGAATACCTTTAGCGGGAGGAGGTTTTGCTAATGCAAGTCCGACTAATCATTTCTATTCCCCTCTTCAAAGAGACCCTGATGGTTATGGTAATTACAGAACTCGTGAACAGCGAGGTTTACCTCCTCCGACATTGCAGGAACAAATAGAACAGGCTAGTTATTACAACGCAATAGACCCTCAAAATGATTACACTATGGAAGACCATTATGCACAATATCCGACAAGTAACTCAATCCAATTTATTAATCCAAACCCATCCGCTTTCATTCCACCAAATGAGGAACAGTAATGCCTGTAGTATTTTCACCCGGAGAGCCTGAAACACGCCCTCTTGACCCTGATGCAATAGTCTACACTACTGCTCAAAAAGTTGCAGACTTACTTGGTATAGGCCCTAGTGAAGCAGTGTTGGCCAGTGCTAACGCTGTATCAGACGGTGTATTCGTTACTGGTGGAGACTTTAGAAACATCGGGTTTAGTGCTAATGATACTGTTCTCATATACAGTGATTTAGACCCTAAAGGTGTAGAACTTAATATCACCTCGACTACTAGTGGAGGCGCAAGTGGCGTAAAGTTAGTCACGGACACATCTTTTACACATACTAATTTTACTACGGCTGCCAACACCTATGTAGAAAACCAAGCAGCGTTTACCAATGGTAAGACTCGTGGTATGAAGAAGTCAATTGTAGAGACGAGAATCAAAGAAGTACAAGACCGTATTGACAACATCACTCATAATGCTTGGAGACCTTATCTAGTCTCGGCAGAATACCTAAACTTTGATACATACAAACCATACAGGCGCAGATACTTTACTGACTATGTTGGTACTACGCCTCTATTGTTTAGAAATGTTCAACAAATGCTCAGGATAGAAATGTGGCAAGGTGAGGATTACAGAGAGATATGCGGAGCAGAGGCTCGTCTGGAAATAAAAGACACTTTGACAACTTCAGAGGCTATCCATATAGGGCTCGAAGGTGGGTTCAAAGCAGACATGGGCGCAGCCCTAAGTAACGGTACAAGTAGTTTTGACATTAGATTTGACAGAGTCTATGCTGCACAGAGTTTAGCAGACTTGGTCAATAAAGAAGACCGAGTTAGTAAGGCTGCAATTAATTTCCAAGATAAAGATGGAAATACTTTCACAATGGCAGGTAGTACATCTAATGTCTCTTTGCACAATGAAATTTTTGCATCTGCTAATGCAGATTATGGAAATGGTAAAGTAAAACTTACAAGTATGCGTCAAACGAAAGGTGGCGAATCAGTAAGTATTGCGTCTACTAATTTAGACGATATTACCATTACCCAAACGACATCAGTCAGTACAACTTCTACTAGCGTCGTCGGTACCACTGTAAATGTCGCTAGTACTGAGGGATTTGCCGATGGAGGAGTATTAATGGTCGGTGATGGTACTGGAACTAATGTGGAAACTTTACTTTATCAAAGTAAAACTGCAACTAGTTTCCTAAATTGTAGTAATTTAAATGGAGCAGCATTAACCACATTAAACACTGGAGGTACTACTGTATTCCAGCGTTTGTTCAAATTAGATTTACAAGCGGGCTCTTCTAGTGGTGACCAAGCAAGGTTGCGTGACTGGTGGCTAGACGCTGAGATGGGAATAGTTTACTTCAATAATTCATATCCTTTCTTTGAACACAACTCTGTCAAGGTATCTTACATCTACGGAGAAAGATATGTGGAGAAAGCGATAGAAGAGGCTGCTACCAAGATGGTAGCGGCTGATTTGTTAATGTCAGATGACCGTAGCGTTTTGATACCGGAGGGCTCTCAAAATGTCGACTTAGGTTCTAAAATTCAATTGTTCCGTAAAGAAGCCGCAGATATATTAGCCCGCTACAAAGAAGTGGTGGTGTTCGCTTAATGGTCGCTACATTCAAAGAGCCTTTAGAAACGGTAATTGATTTATTAAAAGCCAATCACGATTCAGGTACAGGCACTGGTTGGAACAGGGCTAACACTGACAATGTAAAGCCGGTAATCATAGACATTGCCAGCGAAGGTCCAGAAAGAGGTAAAAGACTAGATTTACAAAGACACGACTTTATTCTTTGTTACGAAACTGCCGAAGAAGAGCGAGTGCCAGATTTGTTCTACAACTTCGTTACAACCCGCTATAACATAACTATTGACATGAGAACTGCAAGGGGTAGGTCAAGGCTAAGAAAAATGGAAAACGAAATGCGCCGAATCATACACACTAGTCGCAAAGGCGACGGGGCTAACTTTGACCGGATGGTTTTGAAAACTAGAACTGATTTGTCTGACCGAACTAAGAAATTATTTAGACATACATTCCAAGTAGAAGTTGTAATACTAGCGGAGATGATACCTTGAGTGGTTTCGGTGCCCATTACAAAGGAGATGTCTCCGAAGTTGTTATGGGACAAGAAACTAGTCTGTTTATCGAACACAATGTACCTCGAACTTGGACTGCTACCACGAGTAGTTCTTCTCCAGACTTTACTGAAATACAGTTCATCGGTACAGGTGCTGTTGGTGATACGAGTATATTTGAACCAGCCCTACCTATTTTGAAAATGCCTTTGGGCATGCTGATTGGTCAAAAAATGACATTTCATTCTTCTGCTGTCGGCACTAACAATTTTTCTTCTTACTACTACACCGATTTGAATAGTAAAGTCTACACTATAATAGACCACACACTCGATAGTAACTCTACTAAAGTTAAAATTGTGCCTGCTTTGACACCGTTCCAAGCGTCTGTCAGTAGCGGCACAGGCGATGCTATTCTTATTCATTCCGTTGGTTTACCGACAGTGCAAGGTGATACTAACTCTGTCATGAACACAGCAGCAGCACTCTCTAAAGAAGTCAATTTAATTGACGGCTTCGTTGGTTTGGCATCTTATATGACATTACCTGATACAAAAGTAGATTTACACAGTTATTATGTTGTAGGTCTAGGTAGACAAGTAGCGGTTCAACAGACAGGAAAAGTGCATCACATGGGTGGCGCAATTGAGATGCCTTTACACAGCCCCAAATGGTTGTTCTATAGTTTGGGTAGAGAAGTGGTTAGCAAAGAGAAGTGCGGAGACCGTGTGCACAACACTAGTCCTGTGCCAACTATAGTAGCCTCTGTATCTCCCGGTCAAGGTTACATTGATGTCTTGAGTGATGATGCATCTAATATTAAATTTGGAACCACTAATGCATCCGTGGGTGACTACTTACTCATCAAAGATACTACCTTGGTTCCTATGACTACTTACAAAACTCCTGAACTGGACACTGATAAATACTGGCCGCACGAAGCAGGCTCGTCTAATTTAAGCAGCGACGCTCATCATTTTGAATGGGCGGAGACTAATGAGTGTAGAAGAATAAGTGCTATAGAAAGTTTAGGCAGTAGTAAATTTAGACTGTATGTAGACGGTAACTGGCAGTTTGAACACACTACCGCTGATACACTTGAATTAAGGCACTATCGTGATAATGATTCCGACGGTAGCCCTCATGTAGAATCTAATCGACAAATTGACAACCATGTGCACAGACTGCTATTTTCTGGTGACACAATACCAAGTTTCTGTTTAGAGCATAGCGTTAGAACAAGAGACGCTGGTTCATTTAACGCTACCAATGAAACAACTATCGCTCCGGGTTCTGCGGGAGACACTAAACAACTTACTCGGATATTTAGAGGCTGTAAGATAGTTGAATATGAAATATCAAGCACTATTGATGCCGAGTTAAAATATCGTGCAATATTCGATGCATTGTCTTGTTTTACCGATACAGGTAGATTAGAAAGCACTAACAAAGGTGACAGATATACTGCTCATAGAATGTTCCAAAACACCGCTGATACTCTAAGAGGTAAGAAAGCGTCAGGCATAGCCAAAGGTTCAGAAAAGCCGTTTATGTTTTACAACGGAAGCGTTACGGCGTTTGACCAAAACTTAGGGCTAGTTAGTGCATTTGAACTTAGAGGTAAGACTGGAGTAGAGGTCTTTCACACCATACAAAGTAACCCGGTGGCAGAAAGCGTTGACGCTAACGGCCTGAGTTTGAAACAAGTGCCGTATGGCGGAACTCGTAACGCCTCGATAATTAGAGAGGGAAGAGAGCAGTTCGAGATGGAAGTGACGCTGGCACTCCAAGATGCCGCTTTGTATCACGAACTAAGAACGCACACGCAAAGAGGAGGAAGTGCAATTAACACTACTGGCGGTACAATCATGTTGCACTTCACTAAGCCAACTACAGCCGGTTCTGACACTATACCTAGTATTAGAATAATCATAGACGATTATATCATCACTGACTTAGCGATACCTGTACCTGACGACAAAGGTCTATTGTTTACCACTTTGAAACTAAAACCACAGAATGTTAAAGTAATTAGTGAAGATACCATTTACCATTGCTGAGGGACTGACATGCCGATGAGAGAGAGAATTTCACTCAATCCATTTGCTGTGTTCAATTTACCTAAAGCGATTGAAGAAGAAGAGGAAGAGGGTGGAGAATACCTCTTTGACCCAGAAGCAGGGCGAGCCAGTGATGACCCATTCGCTCACCTGAAACTGGAGGATAGCCCCTCGAAAGAGGCACTATCCGACGAGGAAGTGAGTAAGTATGTCACAGGAGAACAAGAGTAAAATAACAATAAATGGCAAACCAATAGAAGTTAGTAAGCGGCGTTTGACTTTTTATCATATTCAAAAAGTAGCACCGTTAATGACTCACGGTAGCCTAGACTTTTCGGACTACTGGCGACATGCTTTTAGCCACTGGCTCAGTTACACAAATCCAGATGGGCAATCTATAGAAATTGACATAGGGAGCCTGTCTCCAGAAGATGGCAATAAACTTACTAGCCTTTTACCAGACCCAAGTCAGGTCATGGACTGGTTAGTTTTTCGGCCAGCGAAGTCGGACAAATCAAGTTCTTCATCAACGGGAGACCTGTGAGTGACCGGCTTCGCTATCAGAAACAAGCAATGGAATATTTACTGATGACACACTACAATATGACACTACAGGATGTGAGACACTTGAACATAGATGATGCCAAGCAACTTCTTTACTGGGCTCAGGCTATGCAAGGTGAAGAGCAGGCTGCCGAAGGCGCAGTTTATTTGGGCTACGACTTAGTGGCTATGACGGAGTGAATGAAATGAATAACTTGATATGTTTGGTTTGTAACAGTCAGAATATGGAGAATGACATTGTAATCATGCAAGGTAAGTGGAGTCGTTTATTCAATTATTCAAATAAAAAATACAACGCAATCAGTTGTAATGAATGTGGATATACAATGTTATTCAAGCAAGATTCTAAGTTTAGTATACTTGAAGTGATGATGGGGTGAAAAAATAATGGTAGACGATAACATAGACCCAAGGACAGTAGAATCCATGAAAAACTTTAGTGAATACAGCAAAACTGCTAAAGAGAACATGCAGGCTTTGCAGCAACAAATGGACAAGTTCACTAAATCAATGGCTATGACCAAAACGAATACAATTGATTTAACTAAGTCTCTTAGAGACATGAGTAAGACCGAGCCAATGCAGCAAAGTATAGGCGAAACAGCATCACCTGTAACAGGCGGTGGAGTAAATCAAGAGACTAATGTAACAGTCAATCTAAAGATAGATGTCAGTGGAGTTACCGACAAAACAGACAAGCGTACTTTAGCCAAAGAAATAAGCGCCATGGTTACTAAAGAACTCAAATCTAAGATTGGTGGCTCGCTAACACAAAGTGGTTTCAACAGGAGTGGTTAAGTTTGGTAGATGCTGGAGAGAGAATGCCGGTTCGCCTTGTTCAAGAGAACGGTGAAACTATCTCTCTCGATGCTACTAGTATAGACATAGTTGTTGAACGACAAATTAGTAACTTCGGCATACCGTTTTTCGATGCTAAGAAGTTGGGTATAGATTTGAATCAAGCAGCAGTTGCTATAGAAATACAAGGTGTATTCGCCGACGACACTGGTCAAGAAGAGACTAGTAGTGCTGTTGCGTTCTTTGACTTCTACCAACCTCAGCAACTGTTTACACCTAAACCCGATAGCGGAGGCGGCGGAGGCATGACAGGTGGGCTAATGCCATCTGCATTTAACACTCAAGGTGCTATGGGAGTATCTGCCATAGGCGGTACTGGTCTAGGTAGCGGAGGTGGCTTTTCCAGTGGCTTTGGTGGTGGTTTCGGTGGAGGTCTAGGTGGTCACCCTACATCTTCTGGAGATTTGGGTAATCGTATATTACAACATTGGAGTAAAAGATACATCGACTTACCTGTAGGTTATTGGGTGGAGAAGGCCACTTTGTTAGATAATCCTGTTAAGACTGGTTTGCAATTATGGTTGAAGCCCGAAAACATAGTCGGTAATCCAAACACATCCGTAGAAACATGGAATGATGCTAGTGGTAACGGGAGACATGCTACTCAGTCTACTGCCGGGTTAAGACCGTTCCATAGAATTGCATCTACTGGAGGGTTGGCCGAAGTGGTTTTCAACGGCTCTGATAGATTAGACATACCTTACAGTGCATTTCTAAACTCCGAAGAATTTTCTATATTCGTTATCGCTAGGAACTTCTCTACAGGTGTAAAGCCTATTTTAAAATCCGCTACAGGTGGTTATTCATTATCCTTCGACCAAGGTAACACAAGAGTTGTGGCTGGCTGGGATGAATCTGGTGTCGCTGATACACAAGCGTCTAGTGCCGGTAGCAGCAGAAGTTACAGCACTCAACTAATATGCTACACTATGGATGACACAAACGCTAACGCAGAAGCAGACACTGTAAAGATATATTCTCGTGGCGAAGAAGTTGGCAGTAAAACATCAGGCGTTGATTACACACCTGCTGGTAGCGGAGTTCTTTACTTAGGTCACGATACTAGCACTAGTTTAGACGGTGCTATACAAGAAGTGTTGATTTACAACCGAGCAGTTACCACCGATGAGCGAAACCAAATAGAAGGCTATCTCGCTAGAAAATATGGTATGCATCTCAAAGAAGGTAAGTATGAGGGCTTGGCTCGATATTCTTACGACAACAAACACATCAGAGTAGCGTTTGACAAAGAGTTAGTTGGCTCGGTTAAGGAACCTCACGGTTTTCTTAATCAGCGCAGGAAAACCAATATGACAATTGGTTCTATATCAGCAGGTGCAACTGTTTTACCTGTTACTGGAGGTGACCCAAGAGAGTGGTTTGAACTTACAGAAAACAATCGCCCTATGAGAATAGTGTTTAAGGAAAACGACAGTGCTGCAAATTATCGCAAAACTAGCGGTAATCAAGAATATTTTGGCGAAGTTACCGCTGTTACTTCTAGTCAAATTACAATCAATCTATCGCAGGGTAATGCTACTCACGCTACCGGAGACCAAGTGTGGATAGAGCCGTTTAGTTATGGAGACGCATCTGGCTTGAATGGTAACGATTTGTTTCCTGTAGTAATCATACCAGTTAAAAATGCAGATACTTACGAAGCCAGCGCTTTGCCTGAAAAGGCTGTAGGACCTGAGTTCCCTTCTCATCAAAACGGCGCTACTAGAGACAGTGGCGGAGGACTGACAAGGACTGACGAATACATTTCTTACTTGTTTTCTAAGGCGATAACTAGTGACTACATTACTTTAGGTAAAGCGGTTAATACGGCTGGTAATCTTACTCTTGATAAGGCGTTTACTACATCTATCGGTCAATCGTCTAGTGGTCACAATTCAAGAGTTACAGTTACTCAGAGTCATGAGACATCTTTGGGATTGTTAGCAGATACAATAAACACTAACTTAGGAGTAGGTCAAGCACCTGTAATTGAAGGCTTTTCTGGTGGCAAATCTGGTAAGAAAGTCAAAAGCGGCGGCGACAAAACGCAAGACATAATCGGTATACTGGCTAACAGTAATAACTTTTTGAACTTCCAACCCAGTAACAGAATTGCTAAGGTAATAGATGTAGCAAGTGGCTTTGTCCAAGATACTATTTACAACACACCAGAAGCACAGGGTGATTATATCAGAGGTATACAGATACCCTATAACTCGCTGGCTACAAGAGGTAAATCCAATCTTGATTCAGAAGTAGCACAAAGAAACTTTTTCTTGACTACCGAAGGTAATACTAGTGACAAGTTGTCATCAATAAATAGCGTACATGCATCTCGCTTGTTCTCACATACAGCAGAAGGTCATTTCAAAAATGGCATAAGCGGTATAATCACGGATTTCAATGTTCATCGAGAAGCGGAAATGAAAGCCTATGATTTTAGTTTGAAATTCATAGCGGCTGATATAATATTGTGAGGTGAGAAAATGGCGATACCAATCAGACTATTACTTGCTAACGGTAAAGACCAGATTGATTTAGTAGCCCAAAGTATAGATATGTCAGTTGACAGGAAAGCCAGCGCTTTTCCTACTCCCGATAACATGCTCAAGCGATTCGCAATAGACACTAACACTCCTCAAATACAGATAGAAGTAAACGGTATATTCGTTGATGACGAAGGAGTGAGTGCTAATTCTGATGGTATACTTGAAGCGGAGCCTATGAGAAGCGCAATCAATTTTGGTGCATTTTTCCCTACTAATAATCGTAGGTCACCTAAACTTGGTAGTAGGCATACTGGTGTTAGGATTGCTGGCACTCATCATAGATATAACGCACAAGGTGCTAAGATGCATGAATTTTCTTCTCTAAACGCACACAATAAAGGACAAACTGACACTATAGTTGCTATGCCTATGCCCGGCAGTATGATTGAATTTGCTAGCCAACATACAGAACAACTTGGACTTAACCCGGATATGATGTTTGAATCAACTGCTACTTTTTCGACGACTGTAAGTTCATTTACAGTCTCTTATACTGCGATTGGAACGCCTAAGACTGCTGAAGAAATATTTGAAGCGGGAGATAAACTGATACAAAAAGATGGCACTGAGATAGGTATCGTTCAATCTGTTTCTGGCAATACTATTACCTGCACTGGAAACTTGTCTAACAGTTTACCGGCAAACCAACAAATACACATAGCCACACAGTTGTCTAATCACATAGGAGATTTCATAGGGCATATAAGATATGTGGTAGATGACCCAAGTGTAGCAGACGGAGATAAAGCAATTTACACAATAAAACTTTATTCTAATAATGAATCTATAATCTTAAGCAATTCCTTGTTACAAGTAGACTTGAGTAATCAAACATTAGCAAATCGGTTTGATGGTCAGACTATAAAATTAATACCTAGTCTGTGGCTGTCGAGGCCGGATAGAGTTTATGGACAAAATTCTGTTACTCATGATACTTCTATGGACAGTAATCTTACAAATGTTGGCTCTTCTACAATGTCTAGTTCAGTTCCAAGAATAGGAGTAAGAATACAATTTGATATAGGAACTCCTTATACATCTGCTCCGACTATAGTGCAAAAAGCGCTTGATACATTTAGTACTGATGCAGCACAAATGGATGCTGTAATCAAAGTACCAATTCAAGATATACATACAGTTGACAACCCTGCTTTAGAGATGGCCAATAGGGTAAAAGCGGCTTTTGAATTAAGTGGAAATGTAGTAAGAAGTGGCTCACTTATACCGGGATTCAATTTACTTTCACTCACGCTTGATACTGGTAAAACTCTAAGTGATGCGTTTAGAGTAGTTCAAAATGGTACTACACTAACTTTTGAACAGGTTTACAGCCCGCCAGAACCAATATTACATCCTTCTATAATAAGTGCTGATTTGAATTCTCTTTTTGGAGAAACTCAATTTCACAGCGCTAGTACTACTCCGGTAGAGTCAAGAAAGTCAGCAGGTGATAAGGCGCAAGATTTGATAGGTCTGGTTTCTAATTCAGACCGAACAGTAGACTTGTTGAGAGGTATACAGATACCTTACGACAGTTTGATACAAAGTTCTGGAGTAACTGGAGTAGCCCGTAATTTCTTTTTGACTTTCGGCGAAGTACCTATATTGGACAAAGGCTCAGCGAGCAACAATCGCCCCGCTTCTCAAAAAATGGACAATTTGCTTTTGAACATGACTGGACTGCAAACGGATGACAGTCCAGACAGTTGGTTTGAAAGAAACTTGAAAGCAATTACCCCTAATGAGATAGAATCTCTATTTGGCTTTTTGGTCGGTATAGGCAAGGATGCAATATGGCTGACTCTGCAAACTAATCTTTCTAGTGTAAATGAAGGCGGTATTAGGATAATACCGGAGAAACTTCATGTGCGTTATGATGCTGGGAACAACTACTACGCTTACAGTTTGTTATTGTCAGCATCGGACTTCGTAATAGGTGTGTAATATGAGTTTGCTAATAGATGCTGGATATGGATTGAAATTCAACGGTATAAGCGATAGCGTTTTAGTTCCTACAAATAATACTAATTTACATGGTGCACAGACCAAAGAAAGAAAAAGGCTACCTACTTCTATGAGTTCTTTTACCTTAGAAACTTGGTTCATTCCTGATTCAGGCGGTACTATATTTGAACAAGACAATGTTATGAGACTTACAGTAGGTTCTCCTAGTAGTTCAGCACCTGCTTTCTTTGAGGTTAGATTGAGGAATAAAAATAATGGTAAAGACAATGTGTTCACACTTAGCAGTGCAAAGGCTGTAAACAAGGCAAACGGACTACTTGCTTATTGGGATGGTATTCTTTTCCCAACCAACAATTCTACTATCAACTCTGCAAACTTAGGTTCAGATGTCGATACTAATGATGTTACTGCTTTTGCTGAGGGCTCCAGAGAGTTGTTGAATGTTACTGTTACATTCGACAGAAGAATACTCAGCATGCATGTCAATGGTGATTTACTTGTCGAACAAGTATTAGAAGAAGAACACGAACTTGTACCACAGCAAAGTCAAATGTTTTTGGGTGGTAGAGGTGGAGACTTTAGAGGTACATTAGAAACCATCCATTTGTCTGCTAGCGCTCTGCCTTCTGGTAGACAACAATTCGCACCAATTAAAGGTGACAACACACTTGGTCTATGGCGATTTGAAGAACCTATCAACCCTATCGCTACGAGAATAGTTACACCTTCATTGTCTGCTTCGACGGCTACGACTTCTACCATAACAGTAAGTACAACTGTTGCGAAGGGTTTGCTTGAAGAACTGACTGGAGAAAAAAGAGAAGTCTTTACCAACTTTCAATTAGCACCTTGGAGTGCTGGTAAATACTCTTACAAAGTTTACACTGCTACTTCTAGCAATGACAGAGAACTAGCAAAAGTACCTTTCAATTTATTGATTAATCCTTTGGGTTACAACACGGACACAGGTAAGCCTACCAATAAAGCCCCCGAAAGAGTAAGGTTGCATTCTATAGACCCGACTAATGGTCAAATAGTAGTTTCTTCTATACACTTAGATTTTTCAGCAAATCCCACCACAGGGCAAAGAGGATTACTGATGGCTCACGACGCAGGTGAGTTCGTAGTAATTGTAGGCGACTGTATAGTAGACGGTGGTAATGGTAATGTATTCCAGCCACAAGGTAGCGGCACTCAGTTTTCTCAAAGACAAGGTCAGGTTATAGTTGATGAAAGTGACTTTGAAAATCACGGCATTATGTTTTCTATGAGCATGGCAGTCGATTCTCACGAATATAATCAGTTTTCTGCAAGTACAACTAACATGGGCACTGATTTCTTGATTGGGCATACAGGCAGACACATTCTGAACCATGTCAAAAGTCATCCATTTATGGGCCTGCTTCCGCCGCCCGAATCGCACAATGTCGAAAAGAAATTAGATGCGGGCAGTGATGTAGTCAATGCTACCTTTATGCCTCAGTTTGGTAGCATAAAGGATATAGTGCCAGTTAACAGCGTGATTTCTAGTTTTGATACTCATGGTAAAATTCCTGTAAACGATTTAGTTTATTCATCCGTTGTGTCCACCTTTATAGAAAACGGCATGTCTGATATAGATGATACTAAAAGAGGATTATTAGCAATAGGTGGACCTCAGTTTAATACTGAACCTTTCTTGTTAAAGTCTATATCTTCTACCGATGCTAAGAACGACATTAAAGCGTTGATACCTTCTAGTGAAAATAGAATAGCAACATTGGTTGTACCCGACTTAGAAACTTACAACTATGCTCCTTTTGTACAAATACATTATAACGCAATAGACCGGACAGGTGAACATTTCGATGTTGGAGCCACATCCAGATTAACCGCTAATATTTCTACTGCCACGCTTACTTTACAAAGCGTAAAATCGTTTGGAGTAGACGGTGTTGTAATACCAGCCAGTCGGATATCAATAGATGGAGAGACACCTTTTACTTCTTATACCAACCAAACGGCTACGATAACTTATAGCGCTAAGACAATTGTATTCTCTGCTACTCCCAATAATAGTGCGTTCAATACCGCTGCCGTTAACAATGCCATAGTAAAGTTATCAGATAACTTTCCTAAATTATTAATTAACAAAACCTTACCCGATGTCAGTACAATAGTAACAGGTACAACTAGTATACTTGACTTGATAAGAACATCTGCTAATACTAAGCCTCTAACTTTAGTTTCACCCGGCGGTGTTATGACATTCAAGACCCCTAATTTATTTCCATTTGACGATGGTCAGTTAGAAGGAGACGATTCAGAAGGATTAGTTGGCGAAGGGCAACTAGATTTGAGTTTATGTCCGACTAATTATCTACCTAGCGTTGCTACAGATGCACCTCAGACTACACCTAAAGGGGTAGGATTGGCTCAATCAGAGTTATCTAACAGGTCTTCTGTATTTCATAAAGTACTTGTCCGTAATCATTTCGTCAAATCTTCTGATTACGATGAACTAGCCAATGTAAAATTAAGGAAAACGACTAACGGGACTAGGCAAAGGCTAGGTTTGACTTTCAGTGCAGACTACGCTTCTTCGACTTCGGCAGCAATGAATGTAACAGGTGGTACGGTAAATGACACAATAGCAGTCGATGATGTAATTTACAAAGCAAATGGTAAGCAATTGGGCACAGTTACTGCTGTCACCAGTAGTAGTATTACCATAGGTGCAGGTACGAGTGACGCTGTGGTAAACAAAGACGAACTTTTCTTAGAACCTCAAGCAGCAGGTAGAGGTAGTACAAACCAAAGTACAGTGGTGCATGAATACTTTGACATCATAGAGCATAAGTCAAGGAACAATGTTACTAGTTTAGTCATTCAGCCTACAGATAGGAGTCGTTTCGCTCAATTATCTAAAATGATAAAAGATACAGAAATGAGAAACCATATCAGTATTGAACACCTTATGTCGAGAGCAAGAGTGCTTTCTTTTGGAGATGACAGCGATGGTAACACTGTACTTAGGGCACACGGTTTGATAAGCGATATAGCATCCTCAACTGTTAGTGTCAAAGGCTCAGCCAGTCCAGATTCTCACATTGTCAAAGAAATCATGCCGGGTGCCCCGGTAGTGACAATGACTCTTGGCGGTGGAGGTCAAGGAGCAGTCAACACAAAGGAGACTTGGGACCCAGCCCCACTCAGCAGATTGGCTTGGAACACCCGTAGAGACTGTCAAGCCAAAGTCAATGCTACTATCAGTATAGGTACAAAGAGACAGATATCAGTGCTACCTTTGAACAACAATGCTGACGATTTACAATCTTGGGGAACTTATTGTTTCCCTGCTACAGGAAGAGTTTATCTTGAATTATCAGGTAACCAAGGAGAACAAAAGCAGTTTGCCAGTGCTGAATATACCAGTAAGACAGGTACTTTATTTTCATTCAGTAACAGTACTGGGCTCGTAGGCTCAGGTACATTTGTACTAGCAGACGGCTCAGAAGCAGATTCATTCAACGCTTGGGTGACCGCTACTGGAATAGATGAGACTAGCGTATTGCATGTTGATGACAAGTTTAGCGAAGAGTCAATGTGTAATGATGGGACAACAATTAACGACAGATTGTTCCAAAGCCTAGATACAGTTCAGCATGATTACCAGTTAGGTAGTCAGTACGCAAGTACTCGTGCGCTTGTTGAGATACCTCTATTCGAGGAGTTTTTCTTCGACAACCCAGACAAGGGTATTTTCCCCGGCCCTGATAACAGTATGAAGTTGCACATAGACGCTACTCATACAGCGCATTCTTGGAACCCTAATCCAGTCGGTAGAAGAGCAGATGCTATCTCTCCTCAAGACCCTGAGATTTTTGGTCCGTTTTCTTACACTATCCAAAGAGGTACGCACCGTAGTGGTACCAAGGTAACCAGACCTTACGATTCAAGTAATTATCTTGTCTATGTAGAAGACGCTAATATCTTTCCTATACCAACAGCGCCTCCTACAGAAGTTGCTAATCTAGGTGGGCAGGCTAGATACCGAAGAGCATTTTTGCCTAACGGAGAATGGTTTACTTACAGCGCTAGAAACACCTCCGACCACTATCTTACCGTAGTCGATTCGGGAGACGACCACGCATTCAGTGAAAACTTCTTGCGAGACATCAGAGTTGGAGCACACATTACTCCTGCTCCGGGTTATCAGGATATGAATTACAACAGTATTGCTGACAATCCAAGTTTGATTAGTGCTGGTTACGAAAGAAGAAGGTCGTTTTACTATGACCGTTCTAATGTTACAACACAAGGTGGTAACGCTGACTACGGGATGAAGCAATATGTCAGTGCTATCGAGTTAAGGGCTGGCCCCTCTACCAATCCCCATTTACCAAAGATTATCAGTAAGCGACCTAGAGCAAAGGCGGTTTTGGTTGTTGGAAGTCCTGCTACTTCTATCAAACTAGACGATGCCAGCCTTTTCCCTATCAAAAGTCCTGACAGCGATTATAATTTTAGAGTTGCTTGGGTAGATTCTAGTGGAAATGTGAAGAGGGGGTTTTACAATAATAGGTCAGGAAACACATTAACTATTACCAGCCCTGATACTGGTTTTACTCCTTCGGCAGGTGACGAAATATATGTTGAAGACTTGTACGCTACTTCTGCAAGCACTTGGCCAAAAGTCAAAGAGACATTCCTAAACAGGGCTTGGGCACATCCTTACTGTCCGGGTGGAATTAGACAAGGTGATACAATATGGATGAACATGCACTACACCAATCCTCACGCAGTTGAAGGTCTGTTCTGTAAGAGTAGAGGAACGCTCAACGAAGCAGAGGTTTGGAAAGGCTTTAACGGCGGAGTAGGGGAAGTAGATGCTAACCCAAGGGATAGTATTCCATTAGAAAACTTCCTCATCGGAAATAGTTGTATAGAAACGGCTCAGAACTTAGTACAGCACATTAACAAAACAATCGAATTGAACTACCTTGAGGTTGTAGGAACTTCAATAACTGCACCAGTTGTTGCTTACTTAGACCCTTACCAGTGTACGGACAATTTTGTTAGAATATTACTTTACGATGTGGGCCATGACCGTGAATTTATTGCATTCCAAGATTTACACATGCAGGTTCAATCAAGCCCCGCCGCTGCTAGAATTAGCGAAGAGGATGCTAACAAAACAGGAGTTGTAAAGAATACTGTCACAGATTCAGGTACCCAATTAGATGTTGCGGCTGGTTTCCCTAGCCAAAACAAGAGAATGAATACTACTACAAAATCTGATTTTATTGAGTCAAGTTACGCTCACGCATCTGATTGGAATGAAAGTTACTCTGGTGCAATATCAGAGCATAATGTCGGTGGATTAGCAGATATAGACAAAGACAGTTATAGCAGTAGAACTAATCCAGCAGTAGCCTCAGCAAACGAAGCATTAATCCAACATCAAGTGATTGATGACACAAGTAGAGAATCTTCTACTTTCTTTGATACCCCAGACGGTACTAGAGTCATACCTACTTTCTTAGCCATGAAAGGTATTAGAAACTCGGTGTTAGATTTAACCTCACACACCGAAACAAGATTGCAGTATTTAGACCAATGGACTGATATGGATTTCGTCAGAAGATTAACCCTAGATTTAGGAGAAGTTGCGCTCAAAGACGGCGTGACCAATATAGAATCGGCTGCTAGAGAAGTGGTTAGGTTAATTAATCAAGCAGGTGCAAGGAATGGTAAAACACACGCCCGTAGACCAAATGACCAATTCTTAGGTGACAGTTCTAAGTTTGACTTATCTAGCCCCGGACCTAAATCAAATGCTTACAGCACTAACATTGACCCAGCGGCCACTCACCTTCATGCTGATTTCGCTGCTACTGCTTCAACACACGACCCTGCGCCTTTCTGGGACCCAAGTAAAGCGTTTTCAAGCCATGACCGTGGTACTCACATGGGATATGTTCGTGCCCATCTTGGAAGAGTCGTTCTTGACTCAGAAGATAATCCGGGCTTTTCTATAGTAATACACTCTACTATTCCGGGTGCCGCTGGTCGTAATTTCTGTACTTGGTTAGACAGTAGTAAAGCACAGAGTCCTTACAGACCACAGTTTTTGATAGGTCACGGTGGTCGTTTCAGAAACTATTGGTGCCAGCCCGATGAGATGACTGGAGAGAATATGCATCCTGCGCCTATGCCTATCAACAGATTTGGTAGACCGTTTGCACCTATCACGACACTAAAAGAGCATTTACCTCCAGAAAATCCTAGTGACCCGTTTTTGAACAACTTGAATTTCGGGCCAGACAGGACTGATAGTGCAGGTGCATTAGTGTCTGCTAATACAGAAGTTGTCAGCGGAAGGAATAGTAATACTTTACTCAATGAATCGTTTGAAACCAAGAGTCCTGCTTCTACTTTAGTAGACGGACTCAGGATAGGTACAAGAGCCAAGGCTAGAATTAACTTTGGCGGCTTGACCCAAGCAGGGGTACCCGGTTGGGCACCTGATGTAAGTAAGTGGGGCTTTGATAATGATGGTACTCAAAATCATTTCCTATCTAAATACGGTAACCCATCAAATGTATCAGATGCTATGACAGTCACTACTGATGGTAGTGACGACGGTTATATTCCAAAAGCAGATATGAAGAAAGAAAACATAGGTAACAATCCACTTTACGGCTTTAGGTTCGTCGACCACCGAGGAGACAATCATACAATTAGAATGGTTTACAGACAGTTTGGCCAAAGTTTTGCTAACGACAATACATATTTGCCTCCTACACTTGATGAAGAAGTTATCATTCATTTTGATGACAGAGATGTAGGTCAGGGTGGTTTTACTATCGGTAGGCATATGGTCGGTACTGGTGAGGTGTGTGGAGAAAAGACAGGTGGAGCGCCCAAGAAATTAAAAGGTAATCTTTGGAACAATTACCCTGCCCCAATTGTCGGAGTAGAGGTTGCTACATCTTACTCAAGCGGTACGATGACCGTGGTACTGGATGCCCCTTACGACACAAGTGCACCAGCAGTAATGCAAACTCACCCTGACATACTGGGTTATCTTGGATTCCCAGAAAGCGGCATGTTCCAACTTTCTAAACACGGTACAGATACTACGAATGACCACCAAGGTCTGAATTTCTACTATACTAGTAGAACGCACAACGATTACAGTGGTACTCACAAGTTCTTTGGAGTCATTGGTGGCTCTAGCAGTCATACTAACGGTGATTGGTTTATGAGTCCTAGACTCAACTTTACTTCTTTGCTGACCGACGAAGTGATTGCCGCAGCAGTCGAATATGCCATCAATATGCCTGATTCAGGATTAAAAGGATTGGATGTTACGAGTTTCGATTGTACTAACATGTTCGCACCAGACGGGCAAACTTTAGGCGAATGGGGAGTAAGTCCTACCGCTATTAGAATTCATACCAGAGCAGACAGAAAGGTGGCCTTGAGTAAATTGTTCGAGGTGACAAGAAGCAAAGACTGGGGATTGTTGGAAGGTGCTTCTACCGATTCAGTTGTATCCAGTAAGCACACTGGTGGTCTGAGCACAGGCGAAATAGATGCAGGTACAAGACTAGACATCGGTTACATCCCTAGCACTGTGCTACATATCACTACTAAATACCGAGGCTCTAATGCTAACACTGCTACTCCTATATTAGTTGACAGTCAAAACAACATGGTCGATATTACTACTTGGCAAAGAAATCTCAGAGGAGAAAACTTCACCGATGTAGCAGGTGACCATATCATTCCGAGAGTAGATGCTCCTTGTCTCGAAATACACAATGTTACTTCTACTGAGGTCCATGCTGCTAGTAATGAGTCTTGGGCTTTGTTTGGTAAGTTAGCATCTAACGCCGCTAACAGTTGGGGTCAACCATTTTTGATTTGGTATAGTACTACTGATTGGGCTGAGGTTAGAAGCAAGCCGGGTACATCTAGCGTTACTCATGTAAACATCATCACTAAGTCTGCGAACTTCGCTCCTACAAATCACGATGTTATATTCAAGTCTTACAGTAGCAACGGGTATGGTAAGGAAATAGATGGTGTTAGAAGAGCAGGTAGTAAGAAAGCCAGTCCTTTCCTTTATTTCCGTGGCGGTAGAGACAGCCCTGACCACTGGGTACCGCTTTACTTCGGCGGCGGATTCAGCGGTGCTGTTGTAGATATTAACGACGGAACTCAAAATGATTACAGTGAGTTCTACACGCATCCGTATTCTTCTGGACCGACAGGTAGCGCAGGTATGCAGAATATAGGAGAAGTGGCTGGCTCTTACGCATTGTTAGATACCAATGCTATGTTGGCAATGTTCCCCGGTACACCTTATCTCGACCAACATCGAGGACAGAATAATCCACCTTTCTTTAACCAAGATGCTCTGTTGACATTCGATATGACAAAGACTGCTAATAACAAAGTCACAGGAATAGATTACACTGACGGAACGAATACCGTCAACGCAAACATCCCTAGCCCTATTGTCTTGAGATTTGCTCATCCTCACGCTAGATATAGTCCGTCAGGAGATGTCACAGACCATACTACCTACATGGTATTTGGCCCCGGTCAGGCTTTCCCGCACAACACAGCAGCGCATGAACCACAAGGCTCTCGTATAGTTACACTAGGTAACGGCTACAGCGCAGTCCCTATTCATTTCAATAGCGATGCTACTAAAGATACCTTCTTGCCTAATCAGTTGGCTAACGGTGACTCGACTGAGCACAGTGGTTTCAACAGAGGTAGCGCCGAGGCTCACTTACCTATGACTACCTTCTTCCAGAAAAACAATGAAACTGGATTTAACTATGTCATGAATTGGCAACCTACCAAAGGTTTCCCATCAGAAGATGCCAGTACTACTAAAAATTACAACCAAGTCAATACTAAGGCTTTCTATTACGATGGTAGCGTAGCCACTACTGCTAATCTGCCTAAGCATTATCATCCATTTAACCATGTATTTAGTGACATAAGTAGTAATGCGGTAGGTAGTTCTAGTCATTTAACTACAAGAAAATCTGCTGTCGTATGGCATATGGATGGTGGATATCATCCGGGCGGTCACTTCTTAGACAACTGTGTAAGTAAAAACCCTAATCACCCTCTAGGGGTAAGACTAGATACTGGTAGCGGTGCTGCTCACAATGTATCTGCATTCAGACCCTGCGGTTTGTTAGCACAGGCTTACTTAGCCTTCTATGGAGAAACCCCTACTAATCAGGTAGTCAATGAAAACATAGTGATTGTCGACGCAACTCGTGTTCAAAACGCAGAAGAGTTGGCTACAATTATCAGCGCATCAATCAACACATTCCCCGGTAAAGACCCCCTTAAGGCAATGGGTGGTACATTTATGCCTTCTATGCAAAACGCTCACAAGCAAGATAGATATGGTTGGGTTAAGGCTTCTATTGTTTCTTACACTGCTGAAAGCGGAGGCACTCCTGCTAGTTTAGTTATAGACGGTAGTTATGACAAGTTACCAAATTACGGGTGGGTAAGGGTTAGCGACGGCACTGATGCCCATTATGCTCCTTACATAAGTACATCATATTCTTCACCTAACTTGACTTTGACATTAGCAAAGAGTCCTGATGGAGGCTCTACTAATTTAATTAACCCTGATGACAGTAACGCATTTACTTATGACAGCGGAGTGACTTACGAGGCTTATGTTTGGACAAAGGCAGGGACTCATAGGCATAATAACGATTCGGCTAACACTTCAAGAGACCACATGTGTCAGGTTCACTTTAGTGGATTTGTTGACGCTGTAGACCGGACTAGACCAGTGGGTGCAGTAGGGTGGCATGGTGAGAGATATTCTTACTTTAACTCATTAGATTTGGGTAGTAATACTTACGCTGCTGGATTGGGTGCTTGGCATCCTTTCTTAGGCTTCAACCCATACGGCGCAGCAGAGACTTGTTTGACTGGCTCTGCACCTGTAACTGTTACTGGAGAAACTACTGCTAATACATTTACATCTGATTATTGTGTTACTGGTTTAGCCAGTAGGCACTTGATTGTGATTAGTCACGAAAGTGAATTACCTTTGATTGCCAAGGCTGACCGTAACGGAACAACTTGTACAGGTGATTTACTGATTGCCAACCAAACAGATAGCAGTAACGGCGTTGGAACAATTGCTTGGGATACCGGAAAAGTTCACAACAAAGACCGATATGTCGGACCCGCTACTGCTGGTCCTCATGTAGAAGTACAGATACACAGCAGTCAGTTTGTCCCAGTGGTCGCTGGAGATTACCCTGCCGGAAACGCTTTACCTGCTGATAATAAGTGGCACAGGGCTTTCCAAAGCGGTGACATGGTAAGAGCCAACGCTTGTAGATATCCTACAGGTGATTTGTTTTGGGATGAAAGTTTGTTACCGAGTAATACATTGTCAGAGTATGCAGGTACTTATGCTACCGAGTGCGTTGGTATAACTGGACAAGACCACTACTTAGATTCAGCCGCTAACCAAGGTCATACTGGTTTGTTTGGTTATTACAACAAGAGAAGCGCAGCAAGAAATTTCCTACCTGAACATGTCGTTTGGAAGCGTATGGATGGCGGTAGTCTAACCATGCCTGCTGTTAACGCTAGAGGTCTTGGTATGATTCCTTGGGTTAAGAGGAAAGATAGCGGCGCTACTGATTACAAATTAGTAGGAGAAAAGATACTTGGTAATGTAAGATTTAGTTTCGAGACTACAAATGCCGCTATGTTCCCAATCATCCAAGCACAGGAACTAGGGCACCCTCAGTTAGCAGAGCAACACCCTCTTGAAGTAAGGAATGCCTTACTTATACCAAACGAACACCTACAGTTCGACAGTGTACAGGTGGTTGATGACACAGGTCAGGAACATAGAATAGAAGGCGGTTCTCCTTTCGGTACCGTCATTATGGACTTTAGGCACATTAGTGATAGAGAAATAGAAGGACTTGCACCTGCTCTAGCCGGTGCCGGTGTAAATCCAAATCTCAAAATCAGATTACCGAACCCAGATGAAGTACCGGGTAACATCGTAATTAGGTCAGGATTTGACAGAATACAGGCTTATCAAAACGAAACGATTGGCTCTGGCGGTCTGCAACATCCTGCTCAGAACATAACTCAGATAAGGCAAATGTTCGACCATGAATATGCTGGACCAAGACTTTGGCCGACATGGGAAAACAATGGTTGGGAACACCTAAGTCAGGATAGTGATGACATTTCATTGGCTCAAGCCAATAGCAGACTAAAGTTCCCTGCTTCTAACAAAGAGGGCTGGCATGACCATACCGATAACAACCCTCTCAAGTCCTCATTTGAGCCTCACGACAGGTCTTTGTATTTCCATGTAACCAGAATGGGGGCAACTATGACACATCGGTACGATTTAGATGAGTTGTCATTTACTGCTTACGACGAAACTAACAATGAGATTGATGTTGACTCTACTCCCGAAGATACTACTTGGGTAGACACAAGTGAACAAAGCGGCAGTAGATACTTTCTAAGAGTTTACGACCCTACTACTGACAAAGGTGTAATTGCATCTTATACAGGTAAGGGTACAAATAAATTCACAGGTGTTGTAGTATCACCTGAATTTAAGTCATTTGTAACTGGTAAGACTGGATTGAAAGTTACTCCTTCTTATTATGTCCCTGCTGGAACAACAAGAATGTTTGCTGCTCGCAGACTAAGAGACCACAGTGAGTATAGTGGTGCAAGTCCAGATATGCAAAAAATAAATTGGTATAAGATGTATAGCACTCTACCTACTAATGACTCAGAGTTATTAGGAAGTGCTGCTAAGACTCCGCACTTTGCAATCAGAGCACCAAAAATGACACCTATGCCTATACCAAGAATGGGTCACCACTATGTCACTCCGAGCATGGCATTGATGCCCGGACATTATGCTCACCCTGCTTATCAAAGAATATACGACTTACACACTGCTTGTAAAAGTTCTAGTTATTCTCCCTTTGACAGTGACTTGATTGGGACTATAGAAGCGAGTAGACTAGGTTTGGATTCAGAAGATGTAACCACTAAAGGATTTACTAGAGACCCGTTGTTGTGGTTTTCAGCAGCGAGTGCAGCGTATGGACCAAGTGACATACACGGTGGTGCGTTTACGCTACTTACCGAGACCAAACTAAAGTATGAAGGATACGGTATAGCAGCCAGTGTAGGTACTAACGCAGGTGACATAAACGCAGCAGGAGGGCATACGCTTGTTCTCGAAGCAGCGGCTACATACACTATGAACAATCACTTCCCAGACCCGCTGGAAGTAGGTTCTTACCAGATTATCATTCAGCCGAATGTGTTTAAGCAACAGTTACAAGGTTTCCATCAAAATCATAGTAACGCTATAAAGGCACCTAGCGAGGCTGGTGCAAAAGTAACTGAACTGACAGGTCAGCAAGTTAACACAGTTATTGCCATAGAAAAGAATGTCAACACCAGAGGTGCTTATGCACTTATCTTAGCCGAGGCTATGATGGCTGATGTAAGAGGATGTGAAGTAATACTTAACGAAGTCATATTGGATATTGACCCCGACCCCGGCAGTCAGTTTGCTTCTCTTCCGCCTTTGGCACTTTACAATCCACTTGGTGTACAAGAATCTACCAGCCCTTCCTTTACTAGAAGAAGCCTACCTTACAGGCCGGGTATGTTTGTAAGTTCTACTCCGGGTAGAACCTTGACCATACCATGGTGGAGTATACTGCACAAAGACGGTGCGACTGCTAGTGGTGCGAGCAAATTCAAACACCTTGAGTGGTATAAACCTGATAATTATTACGAGTTGTGTAGAGCAGGTTACGGTGCCGTTGGTGCTCAAATTACTTTGGCTGGATACCCTACATCTTTCCTTGATATATACGAGCCTCACAAGAGAATCAGAAGTCTAAATCCTCACTGCGTAGTGATATCTGCAACACAAGGCTCTAGTGAAATCTTAGTCGACAACGCTGACTTGTTCCCGATTTATCCTTATTACGGAGAGGTATTAGAATATACAAAAGACGGCAAAAGATATACTGCTTCTTATACAGATGTCAGGGGTACACTTGCTACAGGTAGTTTAGGTAAAACTAAAGCGTTTGACGGCGTTACTCAAATAACTACTGGTTTCTGGACAAATATAGCAGCGGACACTATATTGAAATTAAGTAGACCTTATGATAATGATATTTCTGATGCGCTTTATTTAGATTCAGAAACAAGCCTACTGACTAGAAACTTACCTCAATTGGCTAACGGTAGCAGAGATACTAACTCTTTACACCCTGCTGACGCTTTCCTTTGTATGTGGCACCCTAATCTAGGTAGACCATTTACTTGGTACAGCGACGACTCTTCTAGGGCTATTTATACCAAAGCAGGTACCGCTGATACACCTGTAGACCAAAAACCGTACAACCATGTACCAGAGCATTTCGAGACTATACATTATCATGATTTCAATTATGTTGCCAGCAAGGGTCCGTTTGCGCTCGGTATGAAGTGGATTAAGCCACTCGTCATCGAGACTGACTCATATTCACTACAAGCCGTATCCAATTCGGTAGGGATTACTGCCAACCGTGTAGGTATTAACTTCCAACAGATTGCAAACACGACCACATGGATGACAGGAATTCGTGTAGTGGGAGATGACATCATTACTTCTAACCGTGGTAACAACAACGACTACGATACGGACAACATTCTTTTCTCTAAAATTGACATTGCAAATACCAATGGTACATACGACCAACAGAGTTCAGGTATAGGTGATTCCGATATTAACAGTTGTGACGGCTTTGACATTGACCCGACTGGTACCAAGATGATAATTGCTAACTTCCACGGCGCAGGTGTGCGAAGTGCCACACTCTCCACGCCGTTTGACCTGACAACTATTTCACTCAACGGTTCGCAAAGGTCATCGGGTGGTAGCAGAGTAAGGGCCGTAGCATGGAACAACGACGGTAGTAAATACTACATGGCTTATGGTTCTGCCTTACGACAATTCACTACAACCACTGCTTATGTTGTAGCGAGTGGTGATTCAGAAGGTAGTTCTGCTTCAATTAGTGCAAATACAATCAGCGATGTACTGTTCAATTCGGACGGTACAAAGATGTGGTTGAGTGGGGCGGGCGGTTATGTTCGAGAGTACACTCTGTCTACACCTTATGACACCTCTACTTTCAGTTTGGATGTGACGCTTGATTTGCGTACTTATTTCCTTAACAAAAGCGCTTCGGTTTCTCAATCCGGCAGTGATGCTACTCCTTGGATTTCGGGTATTGATTGGAGTGACGATGGGACAAAATTGTATGTTTCTACTCTTTACGGTGTCATTGATGACAGTAAGATGTCTAACAACCCAAGTCCATCAACTGTCAACGGAGTAGACGGAGCCAATACCACTAATCGTTTCCCAATCATGGAAATCAGTATTTCAACGAGCACTCTAAGGGAAGGGACGGGTGAAGCGTTCACCGCTTCAGAAATCGACGCTGATTCAGCCCTGACGCATCAAGGAGGTACAGTCGGCTCCAACAAATACAATTTCTTTGGGTTCTGGCCGGGCGGAAGTCACGGTGCAGGTGCTGTTAGTAGGCTTGAATCATATGGACATTCACTAATGGGTTGGGGTAGTGATACTTTTGGCATGGACTGTGAGACATATCAAGACTCAACTGGAGTCGCCACGCTATCTTTGCCCAATGATAGAAACAGATGTTTCGGTTATAGAATGGCAGTTAGGCAATTGTACAACAGACCAAGGTGGTCTCCTTACATTCGTGGTTGGTTAGAAGTAGCCGATTCAAATGCTATGCTTGGATACTACAACGGGCCGCTAATCCAACAAGATTCTAAGACAAATGGCTGGGAATATGTAGGTAGTGTCAGCGGTCAAACAGATGTCGATTTCAATGCACTGTATGTAGGTATACTTGAGAGAATAACGCAAGTTTCTAGTCTACTTGGACAAGACCAACTTGGTCGTCAGGTCAGATACAGTGATGGTAGAAGAATGACAGGGCCGTTTGGTTGCCCAGTTAGAACTGCAAGAAATGCATCTACTGTAACTCGTTTCTTCCCTAATGATGAAGAAGGACAAGGTATCGAAGAGTTGTCACAAGCCCACAGACATTACATGGTCGACTGGTGGGGCAACACTCGTGGTGAAGATGTCAGGCGTTTCCCTGTAAGAGGATTCGGGCTACGACCTTCTTGGGACCCAGAAGATGCTTACAAAGATACGAATGTCACTCACAGACCCGCTGCAAATGGTTTGTTTGGTGGCGACGGTAATGACAGACAAAGTGGTAATGCGAACACAGTCAATAACGACAACACCGACATGGGAACCGTTGACTGGTTTAATCCAGCAAGTATGCTGAGAGTCGGTGACCGAGGAGACGGTAGAGGCTGTAGATGGCCTACAGTCTTCAACGAAAGTCTACTTATGGCTGTCAGCGAAAACCATGACGCTACTGGACTTGTACTATCAAGTAACACAGCCGAACCTGTCTACGGACAAGGTTTGGTCAGACCAAGCAACGAAACATTGCAGGCTGGTGAAATCGAAAGAGGCATTAGCGATAGAGTAGACTTAGATTCTGATGACGGGTTACTCAAGCCTAGTGCACATGTTGGTGAGGCCATCGAAACTGTCAACGCAGACACTAGAGGTGCCGAGCCTGTTTCGAGAGATGATGTAAGATTAGGGCTGGATGTAGACACTATCGCAGAACTAAACGACGGTGTAAGTAGAGAATACATCGTCATGTCAACAGAAGCCCACAGTCTACATACGGACAGAGAAGTTGGGCAAAGGACTAACATTAGAGGAGCATATAACTTCGGAAGTAGAACTCTCAAAGATTTAGATATGACTGCTCTTGATTGGAGTTCTGCTCCTGTTACTGGTGTTGTCAAACACTCAGATGCACATGCTATGTGGCCGCTTGGCGGTACTTATGTAATAGATTGGAGTAAACACGCCGGTAACTTAGATGTCACAGGCTGGGGTAAAGATGGAGTTACATCATCATCTAACCCTTACCAAGATAGTGACCATCAGCATCCACTAAAGGAAAATTTAAACCATTCTGATAGTAATATACAGTTCTTGTATAGACCTGCATTTGGGCTTGACTTCAAGCACAGCCAGATGTTTAGGTCTTATGTAGCACTGAAAGGTAGTAGCCC
>Ga0209232_1000360_pt1 | contig 28738 bp, 49 predicted proteins | sample ETNvirenome_2_60_FD_184066 | JGI IMG/M metagenome (GOLD analysis project Ga0209232, IMG submission 184066) | Marine viral communities from the Pacific Ocean - ETNP_2_60 (SPAdes) (version 2) | ecosystem: Environmental > Aquatic > Marine > Oceanic | place: Pacific Ocean | collected 2013-06-22
TGATGGATGAACTTTTAACAACTGCATACGACTTAAAGCATCAGGTGGAAACCCTGCCTGATGTTTTTAAGCATGAGAAATATGTTGACCACTTTGATACTGGTGTGAGTATGATTAATCGTATTGATGAGATTATTCAGGAACTAGAGAAAAGGGGTAGAAAATGATTTATCGCAGTGTATCTTGGTCTTGTATTTTGTTCGGGTTATTTTTGTTTTGGTCATCTTACCAAATTGTTCCGCTTCAGCAGACAGCACCTGAAATCATTTCCGTATTATTGTTCGGGTTGATGGGTGCTGTGATTGCTGTAATGGGATTGTTCGGGTTATGGGAGATTAAGAAAAAACAACATTAAATTGGTTAGCAGTTAGGAGGTTAGCAACCTAACCAAATTGCTGCTAACTAAATTATTTAATTATATCAATGTTTTATGTTTTAGGTTAGCAAGGTTAGGTTTTAAAGTAAAATCTTACCTAACCTGTATTAAGTTATTGAAAAGATTTATGGTTAGCAAGGTTAGCAAGGTTTGTATATATATATATATACGGGGGTGCTAACTAACCCCCCGTATATTATTGTAAAAGGAGAGGCAAATGCCACAAGTCGGAGAGACCTTAACAAAGGAACAAACGTCTATAGGTATGGAGCGTCTGAAGCCTCAACAGCAGACGTTCCTAAATAATTACTTCAATGGTGATATGACGCAGACTGCGGCAGCAAGAAAAGCAGGGTATAAAAACCCCACCGTTGCGGCTGTGAGGCTGTTGCGTAATCCTGTAGTGCAAGAGCGTCTCGAAGAGATGAGACTTGAAGCCAGAACAAAATATGGGGTTACTGTAGATAAGTCAGTGCGTGACTTAAAAAAGATGCGAGATCAGGCTTGGGAACTGGGTAGGTTCGGGGAGGCTATTCGGGCTGAAGAGCTGAGATTGAAGGCAACTGGACTACTTGTGAACAAAAGCCACGTTATGCACGAGGATGTAAACGCGATGAACAGAGAGCAAGTGCTTGAGAAGCTTGATGAGTTTAAGCGTATGGCAGAGCGAAGAATGAAGAACGTAACGCCAGCATCAGATGATGTGGTTGAGATAGCAGAAGATAATAAATAAAACCATAATCGGGCATATAACTCCGTTTTCTCGGGGAGGCGGGGCCTGCTGGCCTCGGGCTCGGGGAATTGTTCGGGGTATCGGGGCTCGGGCTGCTGCTCGGGCCTTTTTTTGCGTGCTGCGCCTGGGAATCGGGACAAATTGTTCGGGTTCGGGCCTCGGGGCTGCCTGGGGACCGGGGTAAACCCGTGCAATTGTTCGGGGCAAGGGGCCAGGCACCAGGCGAATCGGGGTTTGCCCCAGGCAGCAGGCAAAATAAGTAGAACAATTGTTCGGTGAATCGGGCCAGGCAGTGAGTTGTTCCCAGGCTGCACGCTGTCCTGCCGTACAATTGTTCGTCTCAGCTCCGTGCCTGGCGATCCCCTGGGTTTAAGGCGAACAATTGTTTGCCTGCCTGGAGGACGCGCACCAGGCAGATGGCACTGATGGTGTGTCAAATCTTTGACACTAAAAAGTGAATTTTTTTCTTGATTGTGTGAAAACTGTTTCTTATATTATATATATAGTGAAACGAAAATAAGGAAACAAAACGATGACTGAAAGAACTTGTGCAGAACGCATTGAAGAACACTACAACAATACATTACAATACATCCACACGGCTTCTGAATATTTCAATCTTGACAAGGAAGAAAGAGAGAGCCACCCAGAACACGCCAGCGAATACTGTAACTATGAAGATTTTTTCGATTGTATCAATCAGTACGGCCTAAGCTGGGACTATGTATGTAAAGAGGACGACCCGAAAGGCTGGGGCTTCTACCGTTGGCAGTTATCTTGGGGTGGACCATCTGATGAGTTCCGCATCTACACGAAAAACGAAGACACAAACGAGATTGATAAAATCGAATACAGGTTCCATGATTGGTTCGATGGAGCAGGTAAATGGTGCAGTGACAGTCTCGTGAAGCATTGCGCGGAAATGTTCCTTGAGTGTGAAATGAAAATGCCTTACGAGCATGAGCAGGAGGCAGCGTAATGAGAAACTACCTTGTGACCCTAACCAAGACCCGGCGATCATATTTCGTAAACGCGAGCAGCGCCGAGTCTGCAAAGCAAATTGTTCTGGATTTTGAACCATACTATAACCCGGAGTGGGGACTTGAAGTCCGGGATGCGTAGAAATGTTCGGGTGCCGGGCCCGTAATCCCGGCGATCTCCAACCAACTGGGCTGCCTTCGGGCAGCCCTTTTTTTGTTCGGGTTTCCGGCAGCACGCGCTTTCCTGCTGCGGGCTCGTAGCCGAACAATTGTTCTGGCAGCGTCGTCCCGCTGCCGGACTCGAGCTGAATCTGCTGCCGGGATAGCGTCAAATTACTGACGCAGAAAACTGCATTTTTTTGTTGCTGTTGTGAAGTTTGTTTCTTATATTATAAGAGTGAAAACGAAACAGGAGACTAAAATGGAAAAGATTAAATTGCCAGTTCCAATCTGGGTAGAGTTATACGCAACTTTGGCAGGATATGTTGAGGAGTACGGCAGCATTGACAACCGCTTTGATGGCGATGGCAATCGACTTGAAGAATATGAGGATGAGTTCTGCTCGATTGTCGATAATGTAGAGGATATTATGGGCAGGTTTTTTGTTAAGGAGGATATGTAAAATGGTTATTGGTGGATATTCAATGGATGACGATGGCGTGCATGGCATCACGGTAAAACAACACGAAAGCGGTTGGTCGTTTTTCATGCAAGGTGATGATGCAGAAATTTTTCGCTGCGAATGGAAAGTGTGGCAACTGCGTACAGGAGAGAGTTTTGAAAATTTCCTATACGCGCATGACTACAACACGCTACTAAACTAGGAGGCAATCATGGTAAATGTAAAAGTATTCAAAATCAGAACGTATCAAAAGAACGGCGATGTTTGGGAAACAAAACGATACAGCAAATTTGCGCTAGATGATTACATCGCTTGCATTCTGGCTTGTGACGATACGGAGAGATTTACTGTTGAAGAGGGGACGGAGTGGCAAGTAAATCCTCTTGTACATCCTCATATGTTATAAAAATTACGGCGGGCAGCTCTGGCAGCTCGCCGGTTTTCCGGGCCCGAGCCGTACAATTGTTCGGGCATCGGGCAGCACGGCGACATCGGGCATCGGGGACATCGGGGATCTGATATATGGTATTGGTATCATTTAATACTTTGGTAATGGTAATGGTATATGTGTGGGTGCGCGTTCCATAAATCCAGCGAAAATTTTTTTTGCGCGAAAATAAAAAACTTAATGTTTTCAATAAGATAACCTGAACAATTATTCTTGTTTGCAACTTGTTTCTCTGATATAATCTGAGGGCAAGGGCTATCCTTGCAGTGTGAAACGTAAAAAAGAGAGTAAAAACAATGACTTACAATATACATACAGTCGAATATACTAAACCTATCTTTGGTATTGAGAATGAATTCAACGCTAGAGGCTTTTTAAGTCGATCCCGTGCGAGGGCTGGCGATGCTGTAGACCTTACCAAAGATGCATTAGACAGGGTTGGCATTGATTGGGTTAAAGTTGTTGAAGACGGAACAAGTGAAGTAGACGTTGAGCTTGTCTTTCCGCCTGCTGTTGATTGTCCTGAATTTTGGCAAGACTATTCTAATGCTATGCAGGTATGTGTTGATCTAGGTTTACGCTATGTGCAGAAATGCGGTTTGCATGTTCATATAGGAACAAGGCGCACAATACCTGCTGTTAACTCTGTTGAATTTTGGGAAGCTTCAAAAGATAGGGCTAAGGCTGGTATCTTTAAACCTGCTAGCAGGTTTCTAATGGGTGATAACAATGTGATGTCCTTTCCATTAATAAAAGATATTGTGAGGTTTTACGCTTTAAACCAATCTTTTATTGACGATGCAATGCCATCTAGTCGCGCTAATCAACCTGCAAACAGTATGATATCCAGCATAGCATGGATCAATGGCAGTGCTGAATTTGAGCAAACTTCTACTTTAGAAGAGTTAAGCCACCTTATCTACAGACATAACAGACAGAATAATCCCGGCTGGACAGCCGATAGTGAATATGGGGGTGTCAAATTTAACGCTGTTAATGTGGGAAGCTTCCAAAGTGGAACTATTGAATTCAGACAGCATCCTGCCACAATGTCTAGCCAAAAGGCTAAAGATTGGGTGTCATTGCTCACAAACGCTATCGAAGTATGTGACAGGCAACGTCTAACTGATAGCGCGAATATTGACCAAACGCCTGTTGTTAGTACTGAACCAGAAACAGTATCAACGCCTGTTTGTCCCTTTAGAGAGACTTCCAATATTGGACAGCTATACACCATGGCAAGACAAGAGGGCGGCGCTACAGTGCGCGACATGATGCATCAAACAGGCATGGGCAGAAACAACATCGTTGCTAGGTTTACTGATATCAGAAACCGAATAGGACAAGACGCTGTTTTGACCTATACTCAACAGCACTATAATCACAGATACGGTTCTAGTGGCGGAAGACATGATCTAGGCGGTTATGAAATCCTGACAGAATACACTAGACAGGTGACAGTAGCGTCTGCCAATGGTGTCATCAACCGCCCTGAAGACAGCGTGACTGTCAGGGATGATGCACCAACTAGCATCACTCACAATCTGTCCTACCAAGTCGCTAGAAATTTTATGCAAGGTCCGGTTACTAGGTTGCGTCACTAGACGCAACCTGAACAATTCCAGAATAGGGCGCAATCTGCGCCCTATTTTTTTGTCCGCGCCATAGGTTCCCTACGAACAATTGTCAATTTTGATCGGGTGTCAAATTATTTACGCCACCCCCCGGACTTAGGGGGTTGACTGTCAAAATTTTGACGCCAAGTTTTGCACTAACAATCGTCAATTTTTTGACGTTACCTCTTGACACACTGAAGCTTATTTCCTAAGTTAGAATAAACAACTTGTCAAAGGAGGTTGAAATGGCGAGATATACTATTAAGACATTGGAGAATTGTTCCTTCAATGCCAACACGGATTCTGAGTTTGTTCAGGGTCTGCGTGATAATCATGCAATGCCTATGGAAGATGACGCAGATATGCTTCGTTTGATGGCTGCTACTTACTGTGAGTACAAAGGGAGGTCATTTAGGTTTTCAAGCGTACAAGATTTTGTGTCGGATTGCGTAAAGCATGGTGTTATGGAGGTAGACTATGCAGAACGGGCGCGGTAAGAGCAGGTATTCTGCCTGGAGTTCTGATAATTTAGTCCAGTTTCGCACTGAGGCGGGTATAAGCCGCCGTGAGATGGCTGATAAGCTGGGTGTTTCGTACAGAATGTATTGTTATTATGAGAGCGGTCATACAAAAATAGACTTGCCTCTTGAATATGCGGTGCGTTGGCTGTCTGTTGACCCGATGGTTAGAGAGAATAGCGCAGGTTCCCTGACAGATTTTCAAAAAGAGAGGATAAATCGTCTTTTGGGTGCTATTGAAAAGTACCCCGCGTCCAATTTAGACGAAAAAGGGCAGAAAATTTTACTACAATGCGTTGATGAGATTTCAACTTTAGTAGATGCGGTTGCCTGATACGTTAAATTAGCCTATGATTGTCGCATCAACTAATTTTAGGCGGTGAAAATGATGCAAAACAACCCAATGGGCGCTATGATGCCTCAAGGAGTAGCGCCCGCAGCCTCTACAGGCTTAAATTTTCAGAGTGACCCCTCTATGAGGGCTCAATTTAAGGGTTTTATGTCTGGAATGCAGGCAAAACAGCCTGCTCCAGCAGCTCCAATGATGCAACAACCGTTGCCGATGCCTTCTCCGATGCAAAATATAGATATTTTTCAGCCTTCTATGCCGATGCAGATGGCGATGGGTGGTTCTGTGCCTCGTTCTACGCAAATTGCAGGTCAGCCTCACATGTTATCGTATATTACTCCTGGTGAGGCTAATGTTTTGCAGTCTATGGGTGGTTCTGGCGCTCCTGGGCCAGGTGGTATTCCGTCATTTTTCTTTGACACCGCTGAATTTGGTGCTGGTGGTGGAGGTTACAGCGACCCTTATGAAAGCCCCGGCACTGCTGGCACTACTAATTTCACTAGCGGCGGCGTTGACAACAGTCTTGAGTTTGGCGGTAGCGGTGATGGCAACAGGTATGACAGTAGTGGCAACACAGTAAATTTTAGCACTACTACTACACCTGGCGCTGGGGCTGGGATGGACAGCCCTGAAGTTTATGCAAGGGATGCTTTATCTAATTTAATGGCTCGTGAAGCTGCTCGTATTGATGCTCAGGATATTACTGCTCGTGGGGGAATGCCTGAAATTGAGGAGGGTTTTGGCCCCACTAGTAAGGTTATAGGCATGTCTCAGCAGCCTATGGAAGCTGAGTTTGCTAATTTGGGAGGTGCTGGAACTGGGGCTGCCTCTAATGTTCAGGCCATATCAAACATAGCAGATGTTTTGGGCGAAAATGCAAGGGCGCAGAGCAATTTATTAGATACCGTATTTGATTCAGACGACTACATGTCTACGCCTGACACTGTTTTTGATGTTGACACCACTTTCACTGGCCCTATTGGGGTTCCCGATGCGATTAGGGAGCAAAGAGCGCAACTGCAAGCACGGCAGCAAGCTTCTCCTGATGTTCAAGCTATGCAAAATCTTGTTAGTTCTGTTAATATCGCCACTCCGACATCTCGCCCTGACGGTCTTGGTTTTGGTTCTATAGCTGTTGAAGAAGCTAACCCAGCAGCGTTTGGGCGTGGGGGGCGTCAAGCTCCTGAACTAGGCTTTGATTTAGGCGGCATGGGCGCTGAAGGTGAGGCTGTTCCCTCCAGCGCAGTACAGCAGGCCATTGATGAGGCTCGCGCCAAGGGAGGTGATACAACAACCGTTGAACTTGGTCCCAAGGGGAGCTATAGCACTCAATTTGAGCAGGTTAGAGATATTCCTGGGTACGACCCTAATGCGGAGGTTCCTGGGATATTTACTACTGCCAAAGGCAATGCTGCTATGGACAAGCTTTTAGATCGCGCCCAGAATTTTAAGGAAAGCGGTATTGGCGGGTTTCTGAACAAGATTACTGGTGGACGCGCAAACTTTGCGAATCGCATGGCTTCTGACATCATAAACAAGGGTTATACTCCGATTTTTGACAGGGCTGGCAATATTGTTGCTACACGCAACCCTGAAACAGGCCAGTTGGGCGCTGGAAGTGTTGAGGCTCGTATTCCCGGCATGGCTGGCACCGGAGGAGGGGGCGGCGCTCCACAAATGTCTGTTGCTGACCAAGTTGCTGCGGCGTTGAAGCGCCTTGGAATTGGAGAAGATGATGAGGGTGAAAAAGCCCCACCAATGATTAATCGGCCTCCTGAAGCTGGCCCTGGCGATCCCATTACTTTTCCTGTAAATCAACCGACAGAAGCGGCTCAAGTAGCTAATCCTTTAAAATTTGGCTACGGTCAGATAAGTGGTTTAACTCCTAATTTAAACAGCGCGGCTGATGATTTTTTAAAGTTGTTGGGCGGCGGCAGATAAGATGAATGAACCAAAACTTTGACATACCTCTTGAGTTTCTTACTGACGATGAGGTTCAAGAACTTAGTAAGTTTGTAGGCAGGCTAGAGGAAGTTTCTAAAAGGGATGAGTCGCAAAGCGATTTTATAACTTTTGTAAAACATGTCTGGCCTACATTTATTGAGGGCAATCATCACAAGATATACGCTGAAAAGCTACAGAAAGTGGCTGAAGGCAAGATAAAGCGGTTAATTATTAATATGCCGCCCAGACACACAAAGTCTGAGTTTGCGTCATATTTGTTTCCTGCATGGCTTATGGGACGCAATCCAAATACAAAGGTTATTCAGGCAACGCACACGGCTGAGTTAGCTGTTGGTTTTGGTCGTAAAGTTAAGAACCTTATCGACAGTGAAATATATCGTGACATATTTCCTGATTTAGCGTTAGCTAGTGATGCGAAAGCATCTGGTCGTTGGTCTACATCCAAAGGGGGCGAGTATTATGCCGTGGGTGTCGGTGGTGCGCTCGCTGGTCGTGGTGCTGACTTGTGTATCATTGATGATCCTGTATCTGAACAGGATGCGTTATCACCTACCGCACTCGATAATATTTACGAATGGTACACATCAGGCCCAAGACAAAGACTCCAGCCAGGCGGGTCAATAATCATCGTGATGACACGGTGGAGTATACGGGATTTAACGGCGAAAGTGTTGCAGAAGCAGGCCGAGGGCGGGGCGGATCAATGGGATGTTGTGGAGTTCCCGGCGATATTTCCAGATTCAGACAACGTGTTGTGGCCCGAATACTGGAAACGAGAAGAATTAGACGCTGTTAAAGCATCTATTCCTGTTTCTAAATGGAACTCTCAGTATTTACAAAATCCAACAGCCGAAGAAGGGGCGATTATCAAGAGGGAGTGGTGGAATGTTTGGGATAGTGGTAGCCCGCCTGCCTGTTCGTACATCATACAATCATACGACACAGCCTTCTCTAAGTCAGAGAGGGCGGACTACTCTGCTATTACTACTTGGGGCATTTTTGAACCTGTGGATGGAGACGGCGAGGCCATCATCTTACTTGACGCGCAGCGAGGTCGATGGGATTTTCCAGAACTTAAAGACGCTGCCCAAGATTTATATACAGAGTTTGAGCCAGACATGGTGCTTATTGAACAAAAGGCCAGTGGTATGCCCCTCACCCAAGAACTGCGGAGAATGGGGGTGCCTGTCACGCCCTTTACCCCTTCAAGAGGGGCGGATAAGTTCACACGGATGAATGCTTGTGCGCCTGTTTTTGAGTCTGGTATGGTGTGGCGACCTGATATGAATTTTGCTGAGGAAGTGGTTGAGGAATGTGCCTCATTTCCCAACGGTGAACATGATGACTTGGCTGATTCGATGACACAGGCTATACTCAGGTTCAGGCAGGGTGGATTTATCATTACTCCCTCTGATTATGATGAAGACGATTACCGTGAATTTAATAGGAAACGGGAGTATTACTGATGGCAAAAGAAAAGTACCTTTTTACCCGCATGGAAAATGCTAAATCAGAACTTACAAAGGCTAAAAAAAGTGGTAGTCAAAACAGAATAAATGCCGCCGAAGAGAGAATAAAAAATCTTGAGGCAATGGCTGAAGATGATTATGACTACGGGAAGTTTAAAGAAGGTGGCGAAGCTGTTCCTGCAAAATTTAAAGGATTTTCCAAGCTGCCTGAAGGCGTTCAGCAGAAAATGGACCCTGACCTTGCTCAGAAATATGAAGCGGGTGGTGCTGTTGGCAGTTGCCGTGGCATGGGTGCTGCTATGCGCGGTGGCAAGTTCTCTGGGGTAAAGTGATGAGCAATGAATACAATGAAGCAATTCTTGAAAACCTCTTTGAAGAAGGCTTAGAGCTTTATAAGGGTGACGAGAAAAAAGCAGAAAGATACGCTAAAAAGAAATTTGAAGACTTGCCAGAGCCAGACTACAAAGCGGAGGGCGGAGATGTCAAAAGACCAACCCCAACATATAAGTCGATGGACATGGGTGGCGATATTCTTGATTCTTATCTTGCTGGCCTTGGAAACTCTAAGGACACTACTATAAAAGGTGGTGGGTCAAAGAAGCCAAAGCCTATTAAAAAAGCTAAAGGCGGGGCTGTTTCTCCTCGTAAAGCACAAGGTATGTATCGTGGCTGATATTCTGGATAAATTTACCAAAGCGGAGCTTAGAAGGATTTTGCGTGGTGATTTAAAAAATCAGTATGGTGATGAGTATGATGCTCACATTAAGATGATAGATAATCAGCAAAAAGGCATTCAAAATTTTCCGATTACTAAAAAGCGCTATGGTGGCGCTGTTCTTAACGGTCGTGGTGGTAAGTTTAAAGGGGTTTTATGATGGCAAATAAATTATTTAGAGGTTCTTTAAAGCCGCGCACAAAAGGCACAAAAGATAACCCTTTAACGGATTATGAAAAGCAAATAATTCAAAAGAAGAAGGAGGCCAAGCAGAAAACAGAAGATGCTACTTTTGGAGTTTTAGCTGGAAAGTTTGGAGATAAGAGTAGCACGTTAAGCGACATTGCTAATTCTTTAGGTGTTACGTTAAAGTCTTTGAAAAAAGAAAACCCTCAAATTGAAGATTTAAATAAAATCAGAAAAAACCAGCGTATTAATATTCCTGTAAGAAGACAAACATTTTTTGAAAAGTACATTGCTGGCACAAAAACTAAACCGTCAACTCGTAAACTTGTAAATCAAGCTGGAACTGCAGAAGAGTTAGCTGTAAAAAAAGGCGCTGAAGGAAGTGTTTACGAAGGCATGTCAAAAAAAGAAATGAAGGCCATATCAAATTTTCGTGGCGGCGGAGCTGTTATGCCTGGCCGTGGTGGTAAGTTTAAGGGTATTTCGTGATGTTATTTGAGGTTGGGGCGAGCAATTTTAGCCAAGGTGAAGCCCTTCATTCTAGGCTTGGCGTGAGAGAACCCTCCACTCAGAGCGTCAGGTTGTTCGTTCCAACGCTGTAAAAGGAGGCATTAAGTGTCAACAAAAGATGACATTTTAGAGCCGTTTGATTTTAAAAAATCACCAAGTATGAGCAGCCAGTTATTTAAAGCTGCTCCTGGTGTTTTTGGAGACGGTGACGGATTGTCTTTTTTGCAAGGGGCGAACAGGGTTTTGGTTGGCGGCCCTCTTGATGTAATTGATGCGGTTGGCAGAGCTGGGGAGTCTGGGCTTCGCGCAGTTGCAGAGGGCGTAGAAGCTGCAACAGGCTTAACTGGTATCAAAAGAGATATCTATGGGCTGGGTCAAGCGGCTGGTCTGTTAGCAGGAGCAAGCCCTTCAGCTTTGTCTGGGGCGAGAGTGCCCTCCACTCGCCGCGCCGCCTCATCTGACTCAACGCCTTCATCTGGCATAATGAAGGTATTAGAAGGGCCACAAAAGCCTGCTGGTTTATTGCCTGCGCCAAAGCCTAGAAAAGCTTTGGAGGGCGAGATTGTTTCAGGCCCTTCTGATAACTTTCTTCAGGCTCGAGCAAAAAGAGACAAAGCAATCTCTAAACAGGGCCAAGAAGTATATCAAGAAGAAATGGATTACCTGGGTCTTGAGGACTCGTTTCAGACCATTCGCAATGACATTGAAGATGGCTTTGTTGGTGCGACTGACAACGGCTTCGAGCCTATGGACGCCGATGGATTTTTCGACACATTTCAGGACCGCATTATGTACGAGCGCATGAAGGCTCAAGAGCGTGGCGAAAAAGTGAATATGGGCGAGATTATCGCTCAAGAGTTGCCTGAAACCATTGAAGACTTTGAGCGCAGCTTTGGGCTTTTTGTTAGTTCCAACGACATGGTTAACAAAATCTCAAAAACAGCAGACGATATTTATGAGTTTGGTGTTGGCGCTGCGAAGAAGCGCAGAGATGAAACCGCACAGGCTGTAAGCGATATGCGTACTGAGAGAAACCGCTTGGCTATGGATAACCGCAAAAAAGAATATTACAGAAGCATTGGCATTACTGATGATATGACAGATGACCAAATAAGAGATATACTGTACGAGCGTCAGACAGGAATGCAGCGTGATTTGGCAGGGGCAGGTATACCAAAGCCAAAACCAGAAGGCCCGAATTTGCGCGTTGTGATTAATAATAAGGATTTAGACTAATGGCAATTGAAAAAGGTATCGGTTCAGGCAACGATAATGTAGTGCCAATGAATCCTCAAGAGCAGGCTGAAATTGATGTCATAGAAATGGCAATGCAGCCCGGTCAAGTAACAATGGACGATGGCTCTGTTATTGTTGGTAATATCACTGAAGAAATGATGGCAGCAGAAGTGCCAGTAGAGATACCTTTTAACTCTAACCTAGTTGATTTTATGGATGAGGCAGAAACCACAGCTATCGCCTCTGACTTGGTTGGTGAGATTGAAGATGACTTGTCATCTCGTGAGGATTGGGAAGAAGTTTACAAAAGAGGCATTGATCTTCTTGGTATGAATTATGAAGACAGATCGCAGCCATTTGAAGGCGCGTCTGGTGTAGTTCATCCTCTTTTAGCCGAATCAGTTACACAGTTTCAAGCGCAGGCTTATCGTGAGTTATTGCCTGCTGGCGGACCTGTTCGCACACAGATAATTGGCGATCAGAACAAAGAGGTCTTAGCGCAATCTGAACGTGTTAAGAACTATATGAATTATCAGATTACTTATGAAATGGAGGAGTATGATCCTGAACTGGACCAAATGCTTTTTTACCTTCCCATCATAGGTTCTACTTTTAAAAAGATTTACTTTGACCCTCTTTTGCAAAGAGCCGTATCTAAATTTGTTCACGCTGAAGATCTCATTGTTCCTTACAGCGCAACTGATTTAGCATCAGCAACACGCATTACGCATGTTGTTAAGATGGATAAAAATGAGATAAGAAAGCTACAGCTTACAGGCTTTTACGCTGATATAGACCTGCCTGGAGATGGCTATGGAGATGAAGATTACTCTGATGTGAAAGAAACCATAGATGAAATACAGGGTATTTCTCCATCAGGGTCCAGTGAAGAAGTAACGCTGTATGAAGTTCACACAAATTTAGATTTATCTGGTTTTAAAGATGTGGATGCAAACGGTGAAGAGACTGAATTAAAGCTTCCATATATCGTAACAATTGTAGAAAAAAGTGGCAAAGTTCTGGCGATTCGCCGTAATTATGATGAGACAGATCCTTTGCGCCGTTCTAAGCCTTATTTTGTGCATTACAAGTTTTTGCCTGGTTTAGGTTTTTACGGATTTGGCCTTACACATATGATTGGCGGACTGTCTCAAGCAGCAACAAGCTTGTTAAGACAGCTAATTGATGCTGGCACCCTGTCCAACCTCCCTGCGGGGTTCAAGGCTCGTGGCGCTCGTATCCGCGATGAAGACGAACCACTAAATCCCGGTGAGTTTCGTGATATTGATGTCGCAGGTATGGACATCCGCCAATCGCTCATGACACTTCCGTTTAAAGAGCCTTCACAGACGCTTTATTCGCTTTTAGGAACGCTTGTTGATTCTGGTCGTAGATTTGCCTCTTTAGCTGACATGAAAGTAGCTGAGATGGGTGGAGAAACACCTGTAGGCACAACTATGGCGATTATGGAGCGCGGCACAAAAGTTATGTCTGCGATTCACAAGCGCTTGCATTATTCACAAAAGGTTGAATTTAAGCTTTTGGCTAATGTGTTCGCTAGGTTTATGGCCCCTATGTATCCATACGCGATACCAGGCGCACCTCCAGAGATTAAGGTTGCGGACTTTGATGATCGTATAGATGTTTTGCCTGTGTCAGATCCTAACATCTTTTCTATGTCACAGCGTATTGCCTTAGCTCAGACAGAGCTGCAACTGGTTCAATCAAACCCAGAGATACATGGAAACGAACAGGGTTTGTATCAGGCCTACCGTAAAATGTATGAAGCATTAGGAGTTACCAATGTCGATGCAATCTTACCTCCACCTCCTGTTCCTCAACCTACGAATCCGGCTAAAGAAAACCAAGAGGCAATGCGTGGAAAGGCTTTACAAGCTTTTCCAGATCAAAATCATAAAGCTCATATTGAAGCGCATTTGGCAATCATTGCAACGCCTGTGGCGCAAGCTAACGCAGCGATAGTTATGACATTGCAGGGTCATGTTCAGGAGCATCTTGGATTTATGGCTGAAGCTATGGCTCAAGAAGAAATAATGAGAGAATTGTCTCCCGAAGAACAAATGCAGATTCAGTCATCTCAAGAAGGCGTGATGGCATTTCAGACAGAGGTTGCATCACGTGCGGCAGATTTGATTGGAGAGCTTACAGAACAATACGCTCAAGCCGTCACGCCACCACAACAGCCTGACCCGCTTGTTGCTATACGTCAGCAAGAATTAGCTCTGCGCGAGGCTGATATTCAACGTAAGGCGAAAGAGGCAGATGACCGCGCCCAGTTAGACCGCGAAAAAGAATTGAATGACCAAATGGCTGAAAGCGCTAGAATAAATATCCAAAAAGAGGCTTTGGATGAAAAAACCAGAGTGGCAGAGGAGCGTATTCAAACTCAAAGAGATATTGCCGCTCTTAATAACATGACGAAAGGTTGATAAGATGACAGCAAGTTCAGTAAGCAGAAAAGTAGCTGCAATAGAAAAAGCTAAAAAAGTGGAGCGTAGAAATGCCCTTATTGAAAGGCAAAAGCCAAAGGACGATATCGTCAAACATATCGAAACTGAGGTCAGAGGGATACCCGCAGAGACAAGCGGTAGCGATAGCGTTATCGACAGCGGGGAAATCAAAGTCAAAGCCGTCAAGAAAAAGTCCAGTGGGTCTAAAAAAGGGGGGAGTGGTAAAAAGGTTCTCTCCGATAGCAAGGCCGCAAAGATTTAAAGGTATTTTCTAATGAGCGCAGAAGAAGTAGCAAGAAAGCTATTAGAACTTAAAATACTGCCTCGCTTTATGATGCTGTGCATGACAGGCGTGTATATACGTTGCATTGAATGGGCGCTTTCTCAGCCAGATTTAACAACACAACAGGCTTCTCTGATATCAGTTGTTACAGGTGCGATGACAGGCTCGCTGGCAGTATGGCTAAATTCTGAAAAATGAAAGAGTTTGTCCTCGTTATATCTATGTGGGGGCATACAGGAATTGAGTGGGTGTACACTGGAAACCAAATAGTTTTGCAACAATCTTTTACTCAAGAGCAATGTTACAGTTTGTTACAAAAAGATATGTGGAAGGCAAACTATAATAATGAATATTTTAGAATGAATGTTCAATGCTTTCCTAAAGATTGTGCTGGGAAAGAAGTGTGTGATTAATGCCAGCAAAGTTGAATGAGAACACTGAAGTAGCACTGCCGCTACGCAATATCATATCTATGGTTGCAGCAGCATCACTAGCTACATGGGCCTATTTTGGGATTATAGAACGCTTGAATCAGATTGAAACAAACATCACAATGATGGAATCTCATGTTAAGCATAACACAGAGTTCAGAATAAAGTGGCCGAGGGGAGAGATGGGCTCGCTCCCGGCTGATTCTGAACAGTACATGCTGATTGAGCATTTGGCTGGTGAGTTGGAAAAATTGCAAACAGATATAGAATCTGGCAAAGCTCCTTTTGATCAACAACAAAAATTGACATTAGATTTTTATGAGCGCCGTATTACAAGTTTAGAAGAAAACTTAGAGAATATGAGAAATGGGGATAATTGAAACCTCAATAATTTTGATATTGTATATGTCAGGGTCTATCGTTGAACATGTAGGCTATGATAATATATCAATGTGTTTAAGGGCTAAAAGACACATTGAGCGCACTGGTTGGAAAGATAGTGAATACAAACGATATGCTTGTGAAAAGAGAACTGTAGAATTAAAGGAGGGGGTAGACGGAAAGCCGTATGTGCTGAAAATAGTGGAGTAGTAAATTGTTAGTCGAACTCGCTGCTGCAAATGCCGCCTTTAGTATTATTAAAAAGGCTGTCCAAAACACAGGCGATATAGCCAAAGCTGGACGAGCGATCTCAGATTTCGTAATAGCTAAAGAAGAGCTTCAGCGTAAAGGCAACAAAAAGAAAAAATCTGGCATCCGCTCTTCTGATTTAGAAGAGTTTATGGCTTTAGAAAGCATCCGACAGAAAGAACAACAGTTAAAACAGATAATGATATATACAGGCAGGCCTGGGCTTTGGCAGGATTGGCAAAAGTTTCAGGCAGATGCTAGAAAAGAAAGAAGAGTAAGAGAGGAACTTGCAAAGCGCAGAAGAGCTGAAATAATGGATGCTGTTGGAATAGGGGCAGTCGTATTATTAATAGCAGGTATGGTTGCTGGTTTAGTTGCTTGGATTGCTTGGTTAAAGGGAATGTTTGATTAAAGGAAAAAGGGAGGGTGTTGTGTTTCAGGCGCTTATTGGACCTATCGCATCGTTGGCAGGCTCATTTGTTGAGGGGCAAGTATCCAAGCAAAAGGCGAAAGCAACTCTTGCACAAACTGAGGCGGAAGCGAAAGCGGAGATAATGAAAACCGCAGCTACCCACGACAGTAAGTGGGAGTTGATTATGGCTGAGTCTACAAAATCGTCCATCAAGGATGAAATAGTCACGGTGATTATACTCATTCCATTGATACTAGTCTTCATTCCAGGCATGGAACAGATTGTTAAAAATGGTTTTGACCGTTTGAATGAGCTGCCAGAGTGGTATACATACCTAGTTTTCCTTACAATATCTGCGGCACTAGGAATCAAAGGTGTAGACAAGTTTAGGAAAAAGTAATGGATGTTATTGCCTTAACAGAACATTTATTAAAGAACATACGTCAGCAAAAAGAGGACTATACGACAATGCTGGCGAATGGTGCGGTAGAAGATATGGAAAACTACCGATTTGTGGTGGGTCAAATACGCGGACTGACTTACTGTGAAGAAGAAATAAGAGCCGCGATGAAAGGTGTCATTGAAGATGGCTAAAAAACTATTCGTACCTGAAAGGGTTGCGGCAAATATGAAGTCTGATACGCCACAGACTAAAATCCCAACAGCGATTGAAAAAGCTCTACCAGAGCAGGAAGAAAACAAAAACACAGAAAATCCAGAAAATATGGATGTTTCTGCTCTTGATAGATTGCCAAATCCTGTAGGTTATAGGCTTTTGGTAATCCCATATTATCCCCCAGCTAAAACAAAAGGCGGTATTTATGTGCCAGATGCTACTCGTGACAGAGAGGCATTTGCAACAGTTGCAGCTTATGTCGTTAAGGTTGGCCCTGATGCATACAAAGATCAAGACAAGTTCCCTTCTGGCGCTTGGGCGCATGAGAAATCTTGGGTTCTTATGGGAAGATATGCTGGAAATAGGTTCAAAGTGGAAGGCCTTGAGGTTCGTCTCATAAATGACGATAATATTATCGCCACTATACTTGACCCAGCAGATATCTCGTATGTATAAAAAGGTGGAGGGACATTATGGAAGATGTAATGAATCAAGAGCAGCAAGTAAAAGAAGAAGAAACCATCACTGTTGATGTGGAAGATTCTCAAGAAAAAGTACGAATAAAAGAAGAGCCCGAACAATTGTTAGAATCTTCTGATAATTCAGAAGTTGATGGTGCTTCTGATGAAGAACTTGAGAATTACAGCGGTAACGTACAAAAGCGTATAAATCAGTTAACTGCTAAACGTAAGCAGGCTATGGAAGAAGCTGAAGCTGCTTATCAGTACGCTCAACAGGTTCAACAGCAAAATGAGCAAATGAAAGCTCGTTTACAACAGTTAGACCAAGGCTACACAAATGAGTATGGGGCTCGTGTAGAGTCTCAAATGGATCAGGCCAAAAAGCTTATACGAGAAGCTCGTGACGTTGGTGATATAGACAAAGAGACAGAGGCCATGTCTCTGTTGCAGCGCTTGGCAATTGAACAAGAAAGAGTGCGTGTACAGAAGCAAAGATCAGAACAGCAAATTGATGTGCCGCAAGAAGCTCTAGCACAACAACCCCAACAAAAACAAGCGATTCCGCGTGAAGAAGATTTAGACCCTAAGCTGCGTTCTTGGATGTCTAAAAATGAAAGTTGGTTCAACAAAGATGCTGTAATGACAGGTGGGGTCAAAGCAATTCATGAACAACTTGTTGGTGTTGAGGACTATGACCCAACAAGTGATGAGTATTATGCGGAAATTGATAAGCGTATGCGTAAAGAATTTCCTCACAAGTTTCAGGAGCAACGGCAGAACGCCCAAACTGTTGCGCCTGCGTCCGCTGGACGGTCTGTGAAATCAGGGCGGAAAAAGACGGTGGAATTAACACCAGGTCAGGTGGCTTTCGCCAAGAAGATGAATATTCCTCTTGAGCGGTATGCAAAAGAAGTCGCAAAATTAGATTCAAGGAGTGCATAATGGTTGACCGCGCAAGCCGGGATTCGCAAACCCGTGAAAAAACAGCGAGAGTAGAGGCGTGGCGGCCCCCATCAACACTTGAAGCTCCTGAAGCCCCTGTCGGTTACAAACACCGCTGGATTCGTGAGTCTGTCATGGAATATGACGACAAAAACAACGTCCATAAGCGCCGCCGTGAAGGTTGGGAGCTTGTACGGGCGGAAGATTACCCTGATTTCGATGCACCTGTCATTGACGAAGGAAAAAACGCTGGCGTAATCGGCGTAGGTGGTTTGGTTTTAGCCAGAATACCTGAAGAGATTGTGGAACAGCGTGATGCACATTACCGTAGTGTCACAGAAAATCAAATGAATGCTGTAGATAGAGATTGGATGCGTGAGTCCAATGCGGCTATGCCCAAGCTCGCTCCACAGCGCTCAAGTAAAGTAACTTTTGGCTCAAAGGGCCAAAGCTAACCTCATAAGGAGAGTTCAAGATGGCTAATAAAGATGCCTCTTTTGGTCTACGTCCTGCACGGATGATGAACGGCTCTGCTTTCATGAACCAACAAAACCGTTATCGTATTGCTTCTGGTGATAGCACAGCTATTTTCCAGGGTGATCTGGTAGAAGCCTTAACTGCTGGCGTTATCGCTCGCATGGCTGCTGGAGATGGTGGATTTGTTCTTGGTGTGTTCAATGGATGCCGTTACACAGACCCTACAACTGGGAAGGAAACCTTCTCAAACAGCTACCCTGGTTCAATTTCAGCTTCAGATATTGAGGCTTTTATAATTGACTCACCAGACGTAGTTTACGAAATTCAAGGAGATGAGGCATTTCCCGTGGCTGATCTTTTTGGCAATTTCGACATCATTGACCAATCACCTGTAGGTGACACAAGTTCAGGAATTTCCCGCGTGGAACTTGATGTTAGCACTGGCGCAACAACTGCAACACTGCCTCTGAAAGCGATTGATATTTCGCAAGACCCAGAGAACAGCGATGTAGCAAGCGCAAATACAAATGTGATGGTCGTTATCAATAACCACTTGCTGTCCGCTGGCACAACTGGCTTGGCATAAGGAGACTAGATAATGGCTATTTCAAGAGCGCAACTAGTTAAAGAACTAGAGCCAGGCCTGAACGCCTTGTTCGGCATGGAATACGACCGCTACGATGCGGAACACGCAGAAATCTACGATACTGAATCATCAGACCGTGCGTTTGAAGAAGAAGTGATGCTCGTAGGTTTTGGTAACGCCCAGACCAAAGCAGAAGGTGCAGGCGTTTCTTTCGATAATGCTTCAGAAGCATACACAGCACGTTATACCCATGAGACAATCTCATTGGCATTCGCGCTGACTGAAGAGGCAATGGAAGATAACCTGTATGATCGCCTTGGCGCTCGTTACACAAGAGCATTGGCACGTTCAATGGCGCACACAAAGCAAGTAAAAGCGGCTGCAACGCTTAACAATGCGTTTGATAGCAGCTTTACTGGTGGTGACGGTAAGGAGCTTTGTGCTACTGACCACCCACTTGCTGGTGGTGGTACATTCCGCAACGAGCCTTCAACTGCTGCTGACCTTAACGAAACATCACTTGAGAATGCCTTAATTGACATCTCAACTTTCGTTGATGAGCGGAACATGATCATTGCCTTGCGTGGCACAAAGATGATTGTTCCACCACAGCTTCAGTTTGTTGCTGATCGTCTGCTTGAGTCCACACTGCGTACAGGCACAGCCGACAATGACATTAACGCAATCAATAACATGGGTATGTTGCCAGAGGGTTACACTGTTAACCACTTCTTGACAGACCCAGATGCGTTTTTCATTAAGACAGATGCGCCAAACGGCTTTAAGCATTTTGAGCGTACTCCAATGTCTACTGGCATGGAAGCTGACTTTGATTCAGGCAACATGCGGTTTAAAGCCCGTGAGCGTTACAGCTTCGGATTTTCTGACCCGCGTGCAGTGTTTGGCTCACCAGGAGCGTAACACGAACAATTGTTCTAAAAGGGCGGCTTCCATGTCGCCCTTTTTTATTGTATAGTTAAGCATCCCTGACAGTTGCATGGTGCGACTGACACTAGCCTAGACAGGAGATTAAATTGGCTAATACTACTTTCAACGGTCCCGTCCGTTCAGAAAACGGTTTTAAAACTATTATTAAGAACTCCACAACTGGCGCTCTTACTAATGAAATGACTCTTTCCACTTACAGCACTTCTATCACAGTTGCAGCAACAGGAACCGCTCATAAAGAATCATCAATAGGAATACCTTCAAACTTTATTCCTATGGGCGTTGCTGTCACCGTAACAAGTGCAGCGGCAAATGCAGTTAACCTTGTCGATATTGGAACAGATGCTGATACAGATGGATTTGTAGACGGCATATCTGCTGCGATAAATTCAACAGGCTTTAAAGGATTTTTCCCCTGCAATGGTGTTTTGGGAATGTCTGGTGGCACAACTACAGCCGCTACAGAAACAGCCGATGAAGTTGAATTAGTGGTTTCTGGAACAGCAGGTGCTGGTGGTGTAATTGCTCTAAAATTCTTTGGAATTTCTTCTGATTCACCAACTGCCTAATAGGAGAGTGATATGGCTGATGCCGTAACTTCACAAACGCTAATAGATGGCAATAAATCAGTAGTTATGAAATTCACTAACATTTCTGATGGTAGTGGCGAATCCGCTGTTACCAAAGTCGATGTAAGTGCGCTTTCAGCAGATACGCAAGGACGCACCTGCACAGGCGTAACTATTGAAAAAATATGGTGGCAGTGCATTGGCATGAAAGTTAGAATACTTTTTGATGCCACTTCAGATGTTATGGCTATTGAGTTAGGAGAGAACCAAAGTGGACACCACGACTATACGTCTTTTGGGGGTCTTACTAACAACGCTGGCTCTGGGAAAACTGGAGATATTCAGTTTACCACGATAGGTCACACATCTGCTGATACATACACCATTATACTCTATATGCGTAAAGAGTATTCATAGGGGGTCTAAATGGCTCGTAAAAGAGACAAGCAGCCGCCTAAAACTAAAAAGTATTTCCGCTCCACTAAAAGTGGGGCGGGGATGACTAAAGCTGGTGTTGCGCGATATAGGCGTGAAAACCCTGGCTCTAAGTTAAAAACAGCCGTTACAGGTAAAGTTAAAAAAGGTTCAAAGGCAGCGAAGCGGCGTAAATCATTTTGCGCTCGTAGCGCAGGCCAAATGAAAAAGTTTCCAAAGGCAGCAAAGAATCCTAATAGCCGTTTGCGCCAAGCAAGGCGGAGGTGGAAATGTTAAATTTTAATACTTTGATTAGTGGTGCTACTTTAGCTTTTATTGGCTGGATAGCGTTTTCTGTTGTTGAATTAAAAACAGAAACTGCCGTGATATCTGTTAAAGTAGACCAAAATCATAAACTTTTAGCAGAACTTTGGGATTATTACCTACAGGAGAGGGTCAATGCCGATATCGCGTGGACAACTCGCAAGCCAAATTTCAAAACCCCCACAAAAGAAAAAGTGGAGCAAGAAGAGAAAAGCTAAGATAAACTGCAAACGCCCCAAAGGTTTTAGTCAAAAAGCGTATTGCGCTGGTAAAAAGAAGAGAAAAAAATGAACAAAAACAAAAGAGCAAAGTTAAAAAAAGTTGCAAAAGGTTTAACAAAAGCTTCAAAAACTCATGCAAAACAGGCTAAAGCTATAAAAAGTGTGTTAAATGGCAAAAAGAAAAGATCCTAAAGTAGGCACAGGCAAAAAACCAAAAGGGAGCGGGAGAAGACTTTATACCGATGAAAACCCGAAAGATACTGTATCTATAAAGTTTGCTACTCCCGCTGATGCTAGGGCTACAGTTTCTAAGGTTAAAAAGATAAACAAATCATTTGCTAGAAAGATACAAATATTAACAGTTGGTGAACAAAGAGCCAAAGTTATGGGCAAAGCGCAAGTGGCAAGTATATTTAAAAAAGGAAAAGAAAGTTTAAGAAAGGCTAGAAAAAATGCAAAAACGTAGCGGAACACCAAAAGGCCTTACTTATTTTAGGAAGGGTGGGGCGGCTTCTAAAAAGTCAAAAGGCAGTAAAATATGCCCAGAAGGTAAAGCATGGGCAAAACGCACTTTTGATACATATCCAAGCGCATATGCAAACCTTGCTGCATCAAAGTATTGCAAAGACCCTAATTACGCTAAGAAGGCCAAGGGCGGTAAAAGAAAGGGTAAGTAATGGGGGAGCTTAAAAAATGGCTAAAACAAAATTGGGTTCGCATTGGTACTGATGGAAGTATCAAGGGTAAATGCGGCACATCTAAAGACAAAAAAAACCCAGACCGCTGCCTACCAGCTTCAAAAGCTAGAAGCCTCTCAAAAGCTGAAAGAGCGTCTACAGCAAGAAAGAAAAAGAGAGCGGGAGCAAAAGGCAAGACAGTGGTATCTAATACAAAGCAAGCTAAGGTCAGAAACCTCGCAAAGGGAGGTCCAGCTAAACGTCCTTTCAAGGGCAAAAAGGTGGCTGGCACGGCTGTTGCTAGGGGATGCGGTGTGATAATGTCTAACCGTAGAAAACGCACAAAAGGTGCAGTAACTCAGTCATAAGGAGACTTAAATGGCTATGAAGAAAAAAGGCTACCGTGCTGGTGGTAAAGTTAAAAAAATGGCTAAAGGCGGAGCCGCTGGTGGCAAAAAAATAAGAAGAATGTCCAAGGGCGGTGCTATGGGCGGTAAAAAAATGCGAATGATGAAAAAGGGCGGTGCTGCTGGCGGCGCAAGAATGACTGTCGCACAACTTCGTGCTGCTGCTAAAAAGCTAGGATACAAAGTATCTAAAGCTTAATGCCATATTTATATAGCAATGTTCCCTACTTTAAGGCATGGGTGCGGCGCGAATATACTCATAACCATGAAGACTATTATGGTGAGTTTTTGCACGCGATGGTCGTTGGGGTAACGTCCATGCCTAACAGATGTCTGAGTTTCCAAGTTATATTTACTGGAAGTGAAGCAGAAGGTGAGGAAGAAGATACGGTACATGGAGGTGCAATGTGGGCTAGAATGCCTATAACCGCTCTAGTTGCTGATATACCTTTAGAGGAATGGCCTGAACCAATGAACACATATGACGCTCAACCTTGGGATTGTTCATCACATAACCATGCTGTTTATGTGATAGATAGAGCTACGCCCTGCCCTTGGTTGGCTAAAATAGACAGTGAGTTTTTTCCTGCAAAATATCTTTTTACAGTAGATTACTCCGAATCTGAGATAGCAGATGATCCAGCGCAGCATAAACAAAGTCATGTTTTGCAACTTCTTGATGCTGGTGAATGGACAGGAAACATCGTTGCTTTGCCTAACAATCGTGTAAGAGTTACACACCCTGCTTGGTTTGAAACAGGTGAAGGTGCGCCACACTTCAAGCCTTCTCAGCATATACACTATTCAAAAAGTGATTTAGACTATACACTAGATGTAAATAGGATATTTGATAACCTTTACAATGAGGAAGAGTGATGGCTGTATCAGGCTCAACCGATTTTGAATTAGATGTATCTGATTACATTGAAGAAGCCTTCGAGCGCTGTGGTTTAGAGGTTAAGACAGGTTACGACCTTAAAACAGCCAAGCGCTCGATGAACCTCATGTTTGCAGAGTGGGCAAACAGAGGCCTTAACCAATGGACCATAGTTCAAAGAACAATATCACTTACCGCAGGAACCAGCAGTTATACGCTTGGATCTGACGTTATTGATGTTTTGTCTGCTATTGTTCGCAGAAGCGGGACAGACATTAGTATGTCTAAAATTAGTCGTGATGAATATTTGAACATTCCAGAAAAAACCACTCAAGGCAGGCCAACACAGTTCTTTATTGACAGGCAAGTAACGCCCACAATAAAAATATGGCCTGCCCCTGAGAATGCTACTGATGTTATCTACTATGATACGTTAACTAGAATTGATGATGCGGATACTTTCATTAATACTGTTGATGTTCCATTTAGATTTTATCCATGTTTAGCTGCTGGTTTGGCATACTATTTATCTATAAAACGTGCGCCAGACCGTATTCAGATGTTAAAAGCTGTTTATGAAGAAGAGTTTGATAGAGCTTTAACAGAAGATAGAGATAGAGCTTCTTTTAATGTAGCCCCTAGTTTAAGTTTCTACAGGGTGTCGTGATGCCTAAATATGCGGCTGGAAAATACGCATATGGAATATCAGATCGTTCTGGTTTTCGTTATCGTTTAAGAGACATGCGAAAAGAATGGAACGGATTTCTCGTGGGCAAAGACGAGTATGAGGAGAAGCACCCTCAATTAGAACCTCGTAGACACCCAACAGATGCAGAGGCTTTAAGAGATCCGAGGCCAGATACAAATAACATCATTCCTATAACAGCAGCTATACCTTCTTTTAATTTAGAGACATTAGAATTTATCCCTGTGCCACTTTTATTGGGAAAGGTTGGCACAGTTAGTTTTGGTGGCACTGTTGTAACGCCTACAGACGCTACTGTAAGTGGTGTGTTAGCCACCGCTTCTGTGGGTACAGTTTCAGTATCTGTAAGCGGGGCTATAGCTCAAACATTTACTGTTACTGTTCAGTCTTACTATGGCGCTAATAAATATTACATTGATGGCTCTCGTCAAGCTACGGTCACTTTATCTGAAGGCAGCACATATCGTTTTGATCAGTCAGATTCCAGTAATTCAGGGCATCCTTTAAGGCTATCTGCCACATCTGATGGCACACATGCTGGCGGCTCAGAGTATACAACAGGAGTTACTACAAATGGCACCCCAGGCTCCTCTGGAGCTTACACACAAATAACTGTGGCCTCTGGAGCGCCAACTCTTTATTATTACTGCACAAACCACTCTGGTATGGGCGGACAGGCGGATACACCATGACATATACATTAACAACATTGAAACAAGCAATTCAAGATTATACAGAAAACAGTGAGACTACTTTTGTTAATAATCTTGATAACTTCATAAAGAACACAGAAGAACGGTTACTGAAACTTATAGATCTTGATTTTTTTAGAAAAAACGCCACTGCTGCAACCAGTTCAGGTAATAAGTTTTTAGCTATTCCTTCAGATTATTTAGCTTCGTTCTCTCTTTCTTTAATAAAAAATAATGAAAATATTTTTCTACTACAAAAGGATGTCAACTTCTTACAAGAGTATACACCAAACCCAGCAACCACAGGAACACCAAAATATTATGGTATTTTTGATGTAGATAATTTTATACTAGCCCCGACTCCTGATGCGGCTTACACATGTGAACTTCATTACTACTATAGGCCAGCATCTATTACAGGCAGTGCAGGAACTTCTTGGTTTGGGGAAAATGCTCCAGACGCACTTTTATATGGTTGTTTAACTGAGGCTTATGTATTTATGAAGGGTGAACCTGCTTTAAGCCAACAATATGAAAAGCGTTTTGTTGAAGCTGTTACTCGTTTAAAGAACTATGGAGAAGGTGTAGAGAACACGGATGCGTATAGAACGGGCTTAGTTAGAACCGCAAGAACATAGAAGGGTAGTCATGTTAAAAAAGCTGGAGGGCAAAGAAGTCGCTATTGTAGCGATGGGGGGTAGTTTTAGTGACTACGTTTTACACAGGATAAATTCTAAAAAATTTGATGAAGTATGGGGCATAAACAGTTTGGGTGCGGTTTTACATGTTGATCGTACCTTTATGATGGACCCTGCAAGTAGGTTTTTGGACGATGTAAAGGCAGGTCTTCAAACAGGAGTTGCTAGAGAGTTTTTGTTAGAAACTCAAAACAAAGGGCCAATTTACTCTTGTGAATTAGACAAAAGAGTTCCAGAGATAGTTGAGTACCCTTTAGAAGATGTTATTAAAGAAGTCTCTTTTTGTTACTTTAATAACACCGTAGCGTATGCTTTGGCGTTTGCCATCTACTCAAAAGTAGCAAAACTTTACTTGTATGGCATAGATTTTAGCTACAAACAAAATCTACATTTTGGAGAGGCAGGCCGTTCATGTGTAGAATTCTGGTGTTCTGTTGCATTATCTAGAGGCATTCCAGTTGAAGTAGCACCTAGATCCGGTTTGCTTGACACAAACGTGCCAGAAGAAGAAAAATTGTATGGATACCATAGATTAGATGATCCTTTAGTGCAAAGGATGGTAGACGGTCAGCTTATCATATCAAAAAAAAGTAAAATATCTGAATACATGAAAGAAGAAGAACTCTCTCCACCAGAACCGCTAGACTGTAAAGAGCCTGTGTTAATAGGCAGGCATGACGTTCCAAACGTAAGTTATGAGGAAAAAAATGATTAGTTTTGAAACAGGTGTTCAGGTAAATTCTGTTAATGTTATGACCTCTGATGAAGGTGGGCACAGCACAGAGCAGCTTGTTGAATTAGCTATGGATAAAATTTTGCGTGTGTCGGATACCGCGCCGCCAGTGATAAAAGAACAGGCAGAAGTTTTTCAAAACAATATACGTCATGTATTGTATCACTACCTAGAGTTGGCAAGAAAAGAAGAACGTGCTAGTATCGCACATAAGATGGCAAAAGCTGGGAACAGCGAAATGGCGGAACTAGTCAGGAGAATATAGACATGGCTATAGCACAAGCTATGTGTACCTCTTTTAAGAAAGAACTTTTAGAAGGTGTTCACAACTTTAAAAACTCAGGCGGCGGAACATTTAAATTGGCTCTGTACGCTGAGAGTTCTGGTGGTAAATCTTCCACAACTGCAACATTAGGTGCTGCGACAACAGTATTTACAACCACGGGTGAGGTTGCTTCTAGTGGCACATACACAACAGGTGGCGGAAGCCTAACCAGAGTTGACCCAACATCATCTGGAACAACTGGGTTTACAGATTTTGCGGATTTTAGTTTTACCACAGCTACAATTACTGCTATGGGTGCGTTGATTTACAACAGTTCTCAAAGTAATAAGGCTGTTGCAGTTTTGGACTTTGGATCTAATAAAACATCAACATCTGGCACTTTTACCATTCAGTTTCCAACAGCAAACGCTTCTAGTGCTATTATACGCATAGCTTAGTGGAGTAATCCATGAGCGCGGCTAATGTAACTGGCTGGGGTAGAGGCACTTGGGGCGCAGGTGCGTGGAACCAAGAAGTTCCTGTTGAACTGACAGGTCTTGCTGGAACAAGCGCACTCGGAACTTTAACAATTGCAACAACAGGTAACATTTCTGTTGGCCTTACTGGTGCTGCTGGAACAGCGGCTGTTGGTAGTGCTTTAGCTGGTGCTGGCGCAAGTGTTACTGAGACAGGATTACAGGCAACAGTTAGCTTTGGTGATGAATCAGTTGTGGGAACAGCCCTTGTATCACCAACAGGACTTGCTGGAACCAGTGCTGTAGGAACCTCCGTAATAACTACAATTACGGGGGTTGTGGTCACGAGTTCCGAAATGGTTAGTTTTGTTGGCAATGTTTCAATTCCTGTAGATATTCCTGTAGGATTGTCTGCAACAGGAAATATTGGTACAGTGACCATATGGCAAGAGGTTGTTCCTGGCGTAACAACAAACTGGATTGAGGTAGCAGCGTAATGGCAAGTTCATATACTTTAAACACAGGCATAGAAAAACCAGCTACTGGTGAACAGGCTGGCACCTGGGGTACAACCACAAACACTAATTTTGATATTATTGACCGCGCTTTGAACGGCGTTGGCACAGTAACGCTATCTGGAACAACGCACACGTTGACTACATCAGACGGTTCTTTGTCTGACGGCATGTTTAAGGTATTGGTGCTGAGTGGTTCACCGTCTGGAACAAACACGATAACAGTTTCTCCCAACGATGCAGACAAACTGTACTTTGTGCTAAACAGTTCTGGTCAGTCTGCTATTTTTAGCCAAGGCAGCGGTGCAAATGTTACAGTTGCTAACGGCAAAAGTGCAATTATATCTTGTGATGGCGCAGGATCAGGAGCCGCTGTAACTGATTTAACTTCTACTTTTGTCCCTGAATTAGCTAACGATGCTAGCCCTGTTCTTGGTGGAACATTAACAACTAACGGCAATCTTATACAGGTTGGGGACAGTGGTTCCGCTTCTGATGACCGCCTACAGTTTGGTGCGAGTCAAGATTTAGAATTGTACCACAATGGTTCTGCCAGCTACGTAGACAACAATACTGGTCATCTTTATCTAAGAAACAACGTGGATGACGATGATGGCGGCAATATCTACATACAGGCTAAAAGTGGTGAAGACGGTATCGTTGTTAACGATGATGGTGCAGTTCAGCTTTACAATGATAACTCATTAAAGGCGGCTACTTCTTCTACAGGCTTTTCTGTTACTGGCACTGTTCTTGCTACCACTGATACAGACACAAGCAACACAGGGACTGTAACACTAGACTTTCAAGCAAACCAAAATTTTATTTTGACGCTAACAGGCAACGTGACTTTGGCAAATCCGTCTACTGAACAGACAGGTCAATCTGGGTTTATTATCTTTATCCAAGACGGAACTGGCTCAAGAACAGTTACTTTGGGAACTGATTATGAAACGGCAGGTGCAGGGGGTTTAACTCTATCTACTGCGGCAAGTTCTGTAGATATTGTGCCGTATGTTGTACAAAGTTCTGGAAACATTTTGCTGGGTACACCGCAACTTGCTTTTGCATAGGGGTTAACATGTCAGGTCCATTTGGTGCAGGTGCTTTACAGTTTTTTGGCGGTGCAGATGATTTCTATTCGCATAAAATAAATCAATCTCTGCGTTTTGAGGATGGTGATA
>Ga0209232_1000361_pt1 | contig 28677 bp, 27 predicted proteins | sample ETNvirenome_2_60_FD_184066 | JGI IMG/M metagenome (GOLD analysis project Ga0209232, IMG submission 184066) | Marine viral communities from the Pacific Ocean - ETNP_2_60 (SPAdes) (version 2) | ecosystem: Environmental > Aquatic > Marine > Oceanic | place: Pacific Ocean | collected 2013-06-22
GGCCGGGACCTCGAACATGCCGGTCTCCTGACCTTCGGCGTCGACCACGGGCACGACGCTGAGGCTCTGGATCAGGCCGCGACGCGCGATCGAGGCCGCCAGGTCCTCGATCGAGATGCCGGCCTTCACACGCCGGACGTTGGACTGGCTGAGCACCAGCTTGTTGAAGGGGATGTCGCGTGAGGACGACAGGATGATCTTCTGAACTGCAGTAGCCATCGGGGATTACTCCGCGACGGGCGCCGAGAGACTCTCTCTCAGCCCTAAACCCGTCACGAAGCGAAGCGCCGCCCTCTTCCTCTAAAGGGGGCAGCGCCACGGACCGGGAAACCAGAAAGGCACGGAAGCGCAGAGCCGGAGACACGCAAACCGCATCCCCGGCCTTGCGGAGATCAGGCCGCCCGATCGAGCAGCTTCTTAGCCTTGGCCTCCATGTCGAGACGGGCGTCCTGATGCGCCTTGTCGCGGGCAACGGCGGTGATGCCCTGCACGAAATCGAAGATCGACTCGGGCGGCCGGCCTTCCTCGGCCAGCACGGTGTCGATGATCTTGCTGGTCTCGGCCTTCGAAAAGCCGCGGCGGCGCAGGAAGTCGGTACGGTCCTCATCGGTGCGTGCCACGATTCTCTCGCGGGCTGCCTTTATGCCGTTTACGAAAGGCAGGGCTGAGGAGTTGGCGAAGTTCGCCAGCGCCGGCGCCGCCTCATGGGCGAAGCGGTTGGCGGCATATTTGGAGTGGCGGATGGTGATTTCCTCGAAATCCTCCACGCCCCATAAATTGCGATTCTGGCAGACCGCCCGCAGATAGAAGCTCGCCATGCCGAGCGTCTTGGCGCCCACCTCGGAGTTCCAGCAGTAGAAGCCGCGGAAATAGAGATCCGGCGAGCCGTCCGCCAGCCGTCCGGCCTCGATCGGGTTCAGGTCGTCGACGAGGAACAGGAAGACATCCCGATCGGAGGCATAGAGCGTCGTGGTGTCTTTGGTGATGTCGACGCGCGGATTGTAGATGCCGGTCGACCAGTCCAGCACGCCTGGCACCTTCCAGCGTGTGTCGCCCGTGCCGTTGCCGGCGATGCGCTGCACCGCCTCGACCAGCTCGTGGTCGAAGATGCGGCCATAGTCCGGGCCGGTGACGGCGCGCAGTTCGACACGGCCGTTATCGGTTTCGAGCGTCTTGATCTGCTCGGCCCGATTGGACGTCAGGCCATATTGCAGGTTGATGGCGGCGAGCGGCGCCGGGAGTTGGCGCAGATAGGCGGCCGGCGCGCCGACCAGGCCGGCCAGTTGGCCGAAGCTCCAATGGGTCGGGGCGATAGGCGTATCCGTGCCGGGAAGGATCAACGCCAGGCGTTCCGGGTCGCGGCGGTTCGCCTCCACATGGATGAGTGCGCTTTCCACGACACGCGTCCGGCTGCGGTCGGCCCGGTCGCGAACGGAATGCGCCAGCTCGGACAGAGATAGATAGCGCTCATCCGCTGGCCGGGAGAACCATTCGGACGAGACGCGGCCGATCTGCTCGCCACGGCTGACATCGACCTTGTAACCGCCACGCGCATCACTGCGCGCATCGAGGACCTGTATGTTCATGGGACCAATCTCCACGACGGGCACCGGAAGCTCTCTCCCAGCTCTCAACCCGTCACGGAAAACCGGTCCGCACTCTCACTCTCAGGGGGCGTTGCGGGGTCTCCCCGCAGAAGGGGTCGACCGAGACAAAGGCTCGGCCGCCGGGGAATGCTTTCCCCTCAAGGTCATCTCTGGAAGCCTCGACGGCCCACAACTAGGACATCGGCCGCGCGATCAGCTCCCGCAGGGGCCGCAAGCACCCCGTTGAATCCCCAGGATGGGTTCGATATAAAGTTCCTGTTTTGTTCCTGCGTTGATTGAGGGAAGCACAGCCGGTCGAGATGTCGCCCACACTGGTCTGGCCGGCTGGGCGGCTGAGCTTCGCATCCCACGGGTCGAAAGAATGGTTAGGAAACTCTGTGGTAGAGAGGAAACGGTGGCGCTTTTGGCCTGATTCCGATAGCGTTGGCGAAGCAAGCGAGAGCCAAAAGCATCTGAGCAGGCAACAGTATAGCGAGGCCCAACCAAAGAAAGGAGGCGAGCATGTCGACTAAGCAAATTCTCGCACTCCTGAACTCGCATATCGACGGGGATGAGGACCAGCTCCTGTCGATCGCCTTGCAGATCGCCGCTCAGGAAGCTCGCCAGGGCCGTGCGGATGACGCTGAGAAGCTGAAACGGCTTGTCCAGAAGGCACGTGATCAGCGAGGGACCGGCAAACCTGCCGGCGGACAGACCCCGATCCCGCTCGCCCGGCCGCGCGGCGAATTGCAGGGCCTCGTCGAGAGCGCCTATCCCAAGGTTGCGCTCTCGAGCATGGTGCTCTCCGATGAAATTGCCAAGCGGCTGGGCCGTGTCGTCCGCCAGCAGCAGGAGCGTGCGACCCTGCGTGAGCACGGACAGACCCCCGCCACGCACATGCTCCTTGTTGGCCCGCCCGGAACGGGCAAGACGATGACGGCCTCGGCCTTGGCCGGCGAACTGCGGCTGCCGCTGTTCACGGTCCGGCTCGAATCGCTGTTCAGCCGGTTTTTCGGCGAGACCGCCGGCAAGCTGCGCTTGCTCTTCGACCAGATTGCGCAGACCCGCGGCGTCTATCTACTTGATGAGTTCGACGCGATCGGCTCTCGCCGAGGCCACCCGAACGATGTCGGCGAAATACGACGGGTTCTGAATTCGGTGCTGGCCTTCATGGAGGAGCCAAATTCAACCGACAGTCTCGTGCTGGCCGCGACCAATCATGTCGAGATCCTGGACGAAGCTCTGGCGCGTCGTTTCGACGAAGTGGTCGAATATACATTGCCAGACGCGACGTCAGCGCGGGCCATCGTTGAACGTCGGCTTGGCAAGTTCAAGTTCGCGTCGACGGTATGGCCCGGCATTGAAAGCGTGCTCGAAGGCCTGAGCCAGGGCGAGTTGGTCCGCGCGGCCGATGCCGTCGTCAAGGACGCCATCCTGGAAGGCGCCTCGAAGGTATCGCCCGATGCCTTGCGTGACGCGCTCCAAAATCGACAGACTTTGAAGGGCAAGTTCCGTCGCCAACCCGGCCGTTAGGCAGGCTCCGCCGAACGGATCGAACGGAACGCGAATGAAGAAGTAGGAGCCTATGGCAGAGCCCGATAATTTCGACACGAGAGACCGCGCGCATATCTCGATCGACGTCTTTCGTGAGACCGCGGCCTATACCTTTCCCTCACGCAATCAGGAACGCAAACCCCTCCGGGGAGACTATACGGCGCATGCGACGCAGCTCCTCGACCAGCTCGCAGCGGCGCTGGGGACGGTTCCGGCTGCCGCTGCCGACCCGCGCCTGCCCATACAGGGGCTGAAATCCGGTACTGTCGTGGAGGTCACGACGCTGCCGCCAGCGGAAGACTCCCGGATCAAGGCCGTGAAGGTGCCCGCGGCGCTGGAGTTTCCTACACAGGACGTTGTGATCTTGCGATCGGAGCGCAACGAGGACCGCACCGAAAGCGCCTTGGTGTTCGTGCCGGATGATGCCCGCGCCTTCCTGCGCAATCGCATCGCTGACTATGGACGCGATCCCGGCAATCAGAGACGCCCCGATGCCGAGCGGTTCGAGGTGATCGAGGAAGTCAGGGCTGCAGAAGCCGTATCGCTGTTCACCGGCGAGGTGGATCTGGCTGCGCCCGACATCCTATGGTGGGAGCTCTGGGTTCGCCAGCCGGTCGCACTAGCGGATCGCCTGGTGGCGGCGGCCCGCAATGCGAACATCGATGTGCACGGCGATCGCCTGATCTTTCCCGACACGACGGTTGTCTTCATTCACGCGGTTGCTGCGGCGGTGGCAGCGTTCGCGGCGCGCGTGCCAGGCGCCATCACCGAAATTCGCCGCGCGACGGGAACGATCGAGCCTTTCCTCGACCGTGGGGAGACCGGTCTTGGACAGCATGACTGGGTGGAAGAGCTGGCGCAGCGCGTGAGCCCGCCGTCTCCTGACGCTCCCGTGGTCTGTACGCTCGACACTGGCGTGATGGCGGCTCATCCGTTGATTGCGCCCGGCCTGCGCGGCGCTTGGGCTTACGATCCCGCCTGGGGTGCGGACGATCACCAGCCGCATGGCGGTCACGGCACGCCGCTTGCGGGGCTCGTACTCTACGGCGACCTGGAACCGTTGATGAACGATGAGCGTCCTGTCGAACTCACCCATGGCGCCGAATCCATGAAGCTGCTGCCGCCCGGCGGGTTTCCGCCAACAAAGCCGCCCAGCTACGGTGTGGTGACCCAGGGCGCCGTCAGTTCGGTCGAGATCGAGCGCCCGGATGTGGTGCGGAGCTTTTGCATCGCCACGTCCGCCACCGATTTCCCTCCAAGCCGGCCATCGACTTGGAGCGGTGCGATCGACCAGATCGCGGCGGGGGCCATGCCAGGCGAGGCTGATGACACCGTCCCGGCCGCGGAACGACCGAAGAGGCTGATCGTCGTCGCCACCGGGAACGTCTCTGGTGGCATGGCGGTGGACGTCCTTCCTTCGCAGCCTCTGGAAGACCCGTCACAGAGCTGGAACGCCCTGACCATCGGCGGCTTCACGCGCAAGGAGCAGCCGCCGGCGCCGCCGCCGGTGTTGCAGGCCGCCGTTCCGGCCAATCACCGCAGCCCGTTCAGTCGTGGCTCACAGTCGCTGCCCGACGACCTGACGCCGATTAAGCCGGAAGTCTTGTTCGAGGCCGGCAATATGATGTCGGACGCGACCGGCTTCTGCGGCTGGGACCCGGCCGTCTCTCTCCTGTCGGCCGGCTCCGATGTGACGGCTGAACCGCTTGTCCCGTTCTGGGCGACGAGCGCTGCCGCCGGCATGGCCGGAAACTTCATCGGCCGCCTGCAGGCGGCTCGGCCGGACCTGTGGGCGGAGACGCACCGCGCACTGACCGTGGATTCGGCCCGATGGCCCGAACCGATCCGGAGAAAGTTCATCGGCACCGGTGCCCACTGGAAGACCGGGAAGGCGGCCACCAAGGGCAAGAAGCAGGAGATGCTTCGCGAGTTCGGTTACGGCGTACCGGACATCGAGCGAGCGATCCTGTCGGCGCGCAATGACGCCACGCTCGTCGCCCAGGCCGAGATTCAGCCCTTCGCGATCGGTGCGGACGGCCGGACCGGCGTGTTCAATGAGATGCACTTCTACGATCTGCCTTGGCCGAAAGCAGCGCTGGAGAAGCTCGAAAACGAGATTGTCACGATGAAGGTGACCTTGTCGTATTTCATCGAGCCGAACTTGGCGGGCAAGGCGGCGACCCGACCGGACACCTATCGTTCTTTCGGGCTGCGGTTTGACATGAAGAAGCGCACCGAGACGGCAGCGCGCTTCCGTAGCCGGATTTCAGCGAGCCAGGCCAAGGACGGCACCGAAGCCGATGGCGAGGCCAGTTGCTGGCTTCTAGGGCCAAAAGCTATCCAGGCGGGGTCGCTGCATTGCGATCTGTGGCGCGGCAGGGCGATCGAACTGGCAGGTCACGACGCCATCGCGGTCTATCCGGTCGGGGGATGGTGGAAGTCGCACGTCGGCCAGAAGCGGGTGGCTGATAAGGCGCGGTACGCTCTGGTCATTTCCATCTCTGCGCCCGGCCAAGATGTCGATCTCTACAGTGAGATCAGCACGCTTGTTGAGAACAAAGAGATAGAAGTGCTACTCGGTTAGCGTACCGATTAAGAGGGCGGGACAAAGCCGCAGTGGGCGGGTTGGGCGGGCATGGACGCTCTCGTACCGGTGTTCAAGGGGCACTTCACTCTTGAAGGCCTACGGCGTTACGCGAACAGGCGAGCGACCTCGGCCATCGGGAGGAAAAGACGGCGGCCGGCGTTATCCAAGGGAAGGAAGTCGTAGGCGCGGTAGAAAGCTCCTGCGGCTTCGTCCTTCGCGTCGACCAGGATGGCGAATGTGGTGATTTCGCTGCGCAGCGCTCGTGCGAAGGCGTCCAAAAGCATGTGCTCGCCCAGTCGGCGTCCGCGATGGCGCCGATCGACGGCGAGTCGCCCGAGCAACGTCGCCGGTACGACGGGGTAGCGCGGCAAGCGCTTCGTCAGCGTTGCCGGAAGGTTGGACAGAGCGATCGATGTTCTGGCAAGTGTCGAGAACGCGAGAGGCGTGAGATCACCCTCTACGAGGACGAAACAGGAGGCGACGCGTCGGCGAACGTCCTGACTGGCTTGGGTGCGGAAATATCGGTCTAGCGCGTCCACGCCGGACTCGAACCCGGCGCGATCGTGAGTGTCGTCGAGTGTCTGGATCAACAAGGGCTAGCGAGCATTCGGCTCATGCGCCGCGACCGACGCCATATAGCGCCGAGCGGCCGCGGAAAGTCGCGAGCCGGGCTCTCGGGGGTTCAGGAGAGCCTCGGCGAAAGCGCGGCTTTCATCAACCGCTAGCTTGACCGACTGCAGGTCCTCAAGGGTGCGCACGGCGGCCTCATGCACGCTCGAGATGACAAAATCCGTGAGCGTTCGGCCCTGCAACTCGGCAGCACGGAGGAAAAGTTCCTTCTGATCAGAGGACACACGCGCCTCCAATCGCTCGCTGCGGGCCGCGACCCGCCTTTTCGCCGCCGTATGTTTCATGGGCCATTGCCTTAATGATCGCCTGAAGGCTATTGTACGGCTTACAGCCGGACGCATCAAGGGGGTGAAGGCGAGCCTTTGGGCGGTTCAGCTTCTTGGTGCGCGGTAATAGGCGCACAAGACCATGAGCACGAACGACGATCAGACACCTTCTCGACCCGACCTTCCGGCCGGCTGGGCGGTGGTCCGCGTCGACCAGGCCGGCGCCGTTCGACTCGGCCGTCAACGGTCCCCGGATCAAGCCATGGGCGAACACCTGACCAAATATATTCGAGCCGCGAATATCACCCCTGCGGGTATCAATCTTGATGACCTGCTGGAGATGAATTTCACCCCGGCCGAGCAGCAGGTGTTCGGTCTTGAGGTGGGGGATGTCCTGCTGACCGAAGCCTCGGGGAGCGCTAGCCAAGTCGGCCGATCAGCGATCTGGCGCGGTGAGGTGCAGCCCTGCTGCTATCAGAACACGGTCATCCGTTTTCGCCCCCATCTAACCACGCCCGAGTATGCGTTGATCGTATTCCGACAAATGGCCGTATCCGGCGCCTTCGCTCAAGCCGCTCGAGGTGTCGGCATTCAGCATCTCGGCGCTTCGCGATTCGCAGAACTAGACTTTCCATTGCCACCGTTGAAGGAACAGGCGCGGATCGTTGCCATAGCTGACCAACGCTTGACCGAAATCCGCGAGGCCGAGACGCGACTCCAGTCCGCATTGCGGCTTCTGGATGAGCAGCTCCGAGAGGTGCTCGCTGCGGCCGTTGCCGGTGAGCTGGTCGCGCAGCGGGATGAAGAGCTATCCGAGCGCAGCCGCACGCCGGCGAGCGCGGCGCGCGCTGAACCAGATCTATTCGGTCAAAGCGAACGGGCGCCTAACCTAGAAGGCTTTGACCCGGTGCTTCCCGCGGGCTGGGCTTGGTCGCGCGTCGATGGGGCGGGCGAGGTGACCCTCGGCCGCCAGCGTTCACCCAAGCATGAACGCGGCAAGCACATGCGGCCCTATCTTCGGGTCGCCAACGTCTATGAGGATCGGATCGATACCTCGGACGTGCTCCGCATGAACTTCGAGCCTGAGGAAGTGGCCATCTATGAATTGCGCGACGGGGACATTCTGCTGAACGAGGGACAGAGCCCTGAGCTGGTGGGTCGCCCAGCGATCTACCGAGGTGAGGTGCCGGGCGCGTGCTTCCAGAATACGCTTATACGCTTCAGAGCGTATGAGCACGTGGACCCCAATTACGCGCTGTTGGTCTTTCGACACTACATGCATTCGGGTGTTTTCAAATCCATTGCCCGGTGGTCGACCAACATTGCCCATCTAGGCTCAGGACCTATTAAATTGCTTGCATGACGGGCGTTGCTCTGATTCCCGATAGGGATCGGGGAGGCGTTGATGAGCGATCTTTTGTGGTTGTCGGACAGGCAGATGGCGGTGATTGCGCCGTTCTTTCCGTTGGCGCACGGCGTACCTCGGGTGGATGACCGGCGGGTGGTGTCGGGGATCGTGTTCGTGATCCGGAACGGCCTGCGCTGGCGCGATGCGCCGTCGGCCTATGGGCCGCACAAGACGCTGTATAATCGGTTTGTGCGCTGGAGCCGCCTGGGGGTGTTCGACCGCATCTTCGCGGCCCTGGCCGGACAGGCGGGAGAGCCGGACGCCATCATGATCGACAGCACCCACCTGAAGGCGCATCGCACGGCGGCGAGCCTGCTCAAAAAGGGGATGTTCCCCGCCGCATCGGGCGAACCAAGGGCGGCCTGAACTCCAAGCTGCACACCGTCTGCGACGACCGGGGGCGGCCCCTGGTCATGCTGCTCACCGAAGGCCAGATGAGCGACCACAGGGGCGCCGCCCTCATGCTGGGCGCCCTGCCGCGCGCCCGCGTCCTCATCGGCGACAGGGGCTACGACAGCCGCGGCTTCCGCGACGCTCTCGCCGCCCGCGGAACCGACGCCTGCATCCCCTCAAGCCGCAGCCGCAAGATCCCAATCCCCCACGACCCGGCCGTCTATCGCCGCCGACACAGGATCGAGAACCTCTTCGCCCGCCTCAAGGACTGGCGCCGCATCGCCACCCGCTACGACCGGTGCGCCCACACCTTCATGGCCGCCATCACCATCGCCGCCATCATGATCTTCTGGATCAATGAGTCCTGAGCCTAGGCCTAGAGCGATACCGGGCGTTGCCGTTCCCGACGCCACCTTTGGCGGAGCAGGCGAGGATTGTGCAGGCGGCGCGAGATCGGCTGCGCATCACACAACAACAGATATCAGCCGTACGGACCTCGTTGGCTCGCCTGCCTGATCTCGAGCAGGAGCTGTTCGCTGCGGCCGTGGCCGGAGAACTCGCTCCTCAGGATCCCAACGATGAGCCGGCGTCGGCGCTCGCAATCAGGCTGGGCGGTCCGCCGCAGGCTGTGACCGCGGTGACGACGAAGAGCTCGGGAGGAAAGAATATGCCGCAACGTAAACCACGCCCATCGCGACAGGCGGAGCCAAGTCCTGATCTGACGTCCGTCCTCCGCGAGAATGGCGGGGTTCTTCCCTTGCCGGATCTGTTCGCATTAGCGGGATACAATCGCGACATGCCCGAGCATGTCGAACTTTTCTACCTCGCGCTTCGCGAGGGCATGAAAGGAAGCTTGCGGCTGAGAGGCGAGGCAACCGAGAACGCCGAAGTGGAGATCGTCGATGCGGCTTGAGAAGGTCAGGATCGGCTCCTTCAAAAACCTTCGTGACCTTAACGTCGTCTTCGACGAGCTCTCACCTTACACCGTCCTCGTTGGCGAAAACGGTGCCGGGAAGTCGAATCTGATCGAGGGCCTAGCGCTGGTCTTCCGCAACCTCGATCTCGATGTGGAGGCCCCCTTCGACTACGAGCTGCAATATGAGTGCCGTGACAACATCATATCGGTCAAGGCGAAGGCCGACCAGCATCCCAGCTTTCGGATAAGGCGGCCGGGCGAAGAGTCGTTCGCGGACTTATCCCGCAAGGCCTTCATGGCGGAGGACGCGGATGGGCGGCCTCGCCACCGGCCGGCGTTTGTGTTCGGCTATTACTCTGGGCCGAGTGATCGCCTAACGTCGATCTTCGAGAAGCATCGGGAGCGCTTTTACAGCTGGATCATCAAAGCGCCGGAGCAACGTGGGAAGGCGATCGCTGACCCGAATTCGCTGCGACGGCTGTTCTACGCCGAAACGCTGCACGGCCAGTTCGCCCTGATCGCCTTCTTCATGGAGGCGAGTGAGGCGTCGAAGGCCGACCGCGACTTCCTTCGCGACCACCTGCAAATCGAGGGTCTCGACAGTGTTCTGTTCGCTCTCAAGGAGCCGCCGTGGAAGCGCAAAGGCGGCGATCCGCGTTTCTGGAACGCCGTGGGCGAGGTTCAGCAGTTTCTTGCTTACCTTTACGACAAGGCACTGTTGCCGCTCCGTATGACGCGGCGAATTCCGATCGACTTGACCAAGAACCCGATCGTTCAGAGCTTATACCTGTTCCTCTCCAACACCGACGCGCTGGCCGAAGTTTACCGAACCTACGGCAACCAATATGCCTTCTTCACGGCATTGGAGAGCATGCACCTATCGAAAGTGCTCGGCGAGGTGCGCACTCGCGTCAAGATGACGCCGGAAGCTGGCGGCGGGAACGTGACCTACCGCGACTTGAGCGAGGGCGAACAGCAGTTGTTGCTCGTGCTCGGGCTTCTGAAATTTACCGCGAGGGATGAAGCTCTCTTCCTGCTCGATGAGCCGGACACCCATTTGAACCCCGCCTGGAGCACTCAGTATCTCAGTTTCCTCGACCGTTTCATCCGCGATCGGGACAGTTGCCATATTGTGATGTCGACGCATGATCCGTTGGTCTTCGCTGGATTGAAGCGCGAACAGGTGCGGATTTTTCGGCGTGACGAACAGGGGTGCGCCGTTGCTGACCCTCCTGACCAAGACCCGCGGGGCATGGGCGTCGCAGCTATTCTAACAAGCGATCTCTTCCGGCTGCGCACCACATTGGACCCCGAAACCCAGGCGGATCTTGATAAGCAACGCCTGTTGGCCATGAAGGAGAACCTCACTGATGACGATCAGGCCGAACTGGCGCGGCTGCGGGAGGTGCTGCGCGGGCGCGGTTTCGACCTGACGCAGCGCGATCCACTTTATCAGGAATTCCTGAAGGCCTGGACTGCCCAGGAGGACCCTCGCTGGCGCGAGACTGTGGAACTCACCCCTGAACAGCAGCAGGCGCGGAGCCGTTTAGCCGCTCGCATCGTCGAGGAGCTGCGTCGCGAGCAGGGCATGTCGTAACGCGATGCAGTACATTAATTTGGAAGATATCCTGCCCAACATCCGGCATCTGCTCGCCGATCTGCAAACGGCGCAAGACCTCATCATGGCCGAAGCCGACCCCCGCCGTCGGGCTGCGCTCATTGAGGCAAACCAGAACCGGTGGACTGCGTTGCGCGACGCCTTCGAGGGCGCGTCGGGCGGCAAATGCTGGTACACCGAGTGTGAGAGTCCTGGCGCGGACAACGACATCGACCATTTCCGGCCGAAGGGGAAGGTAAAAGAGGACCGGCGTCATCCCGGCTACTATTGGCTGGCCTTTGACTGGCGCAACATGCGGTTGAGCTGTCAGCGAGCGAACCGGCCACGGATTGCTCCGGGCGCCCGCGTTGCCGGCGGGAAATCGACCCATTTCCCGCTTCTCGCGACCGGTGTACGCGCAACCGAGCCAGGCGACGACATCCGTCTTGAGCATCCGGCTTTGCTGGATCCCACCGACCCCGGGGATCCGATTTTGCTGACGTTTTTACCGAACGGCGAGATCGATCTGTCTCCGCAGTATCGCGGAAATGCTGTCGCTGAAGCCAAGATCGCCGCCAGTCGATTGGGCCTGCACCTAAACTGGCCAAAGTTCGTGGAGGGCCGCATGACGCTCTACAACATTATTGAGCGCGACGTGGAGCGCGGCAAGCGAGAAGCGCCGAACGACTACCTTGGGATGCCGCAAGCCTCGCAAGCCTTCAAGGATGTGATCGGTGACCTCAAAAGGCGGCTGAACCCGAGGGCGCAGTACGCGGCTGCGGCCAAGGTCTACGTCGAATCGTTTCGTGATATTTGGTGGATTAACGACGTGGTGTTGAAGCTCTGATTATGGTGGGAACCCAGCAACGCGCCGATGGCGCACAGAACATTGTTCGTCGCCTCTGGCAGTATTGCAATATCCTGCGGGATGATGGCTTGTCTTACCCAGATTATGTCGAGCAGCTTACTTATCTGCTGTTTCTCAAGATGGCGGACGAGCAAGCGGGTGAGATGGTCCCAAAGGAGCTCTCGTGGGGCGTTCTTGCCAGCCTTGATGCGGTCGAGATGCACGCGCATTACACCCGTATTCTGCCCGCCCTCGGTGAGCTGGGAGGAATGCTGGGCCTGATTTTTGGCAACGCCAAAAACAAGATACGCGATCCCGCAAAACTGCGGCTCCTCATCGTTGATCTGATTGGCCAGACGGAGTGGACAGGCCTATCCGATGATCTGAAAGGGGACGCGTACGAGGGGCTGCTTGAGAAGAATGCACGCGACACCAAGAGCGGGGCAGGCCAGTATTTCACTCCGCGCCCCTTGATCGAGGCCGTTGTCGCTTGTGTGGATCCGCGTCTGGGCGAAGTCATCTGTGATCCAGCGTGCGGCACAGCCGGATTTTTGCTCGCGGCTCACGACTACCTCCGAGAGAATAATCCCGAAATGACGCCGCGGCAACGCAAACAGCTTGCCACCAAAGCGATCCGCGGGGTCGAACTCGTCGAAGAGGTTGCACGGTTAGCCACGATGAACCTGCTGCTGCATGGCGTCGGCGGCAATGCCGAAGATGAGCTGCCGATCGCGTGCGAGGACAGCCTGAAGGCACCACCAAAGATGCAGGTCGATGTGGTGCTTACGAATCCCCCCTTCGGCATCAAAGGCAGCGTGACCTATTCACAAGGGAAGTCGTCCCGGGTCGACGACAGCCTTACTATCGTTCGCCCCGACTTTTGGGTTCAGACCGCCAACAAGCAGTTGAACTTCATGCAGCACATCGTGGCGCTGCTGAAACCGGGCGGCCGTGCGGCGGTCGTCGTGCCAGACAATGTTCTCTTTGAGACCGGTGCCGCAGCATCGGTTCGCCGCCGCTTGGTTGAGACATGCCGGCTCCACACCATCCTGCGGCTTCCGCCGGGCCTGTTTTATGCCGCGGGCGTTAAGTCAAACGTCGTCTTTTTCGACAAGCCGGTTCGCGCCTCCGGCGGTCCTGCGGAATCGATCTGGGTCTATGACCTTCGGTCTGACAAGCGCTTTTCGCTCCGTACCAAGCCGCTGCAGGCTGAAGACCTTCGCGAATTCGTAACGCTGTTCAAATCGGATCATCGGGAAAGCGGCGATCGGCACCGGCAATTTGCGACGTCTCACGTCCTCGCGAACGCTGACTGCCGGCTCGATCTTACGTGGAGCGCGACTGGGGCGGCGCAACGCACGCCCGGCCTCGCTCGTCTCGATGAGCTGTCGGAGTTGGTCGCTGATGATCTCCGGCGGGCGCTGGAACTCATCACTAAGGCGAAGGCTTGAATAACGACCATCGCCTCGTTCCGCCTTTAGGTCCCCGAGTTTCGGCAGCATCGATGTCGCGGGTTATGCCGAAGCGATCGCGCAGGATCGTGCCTTCATCGACAGCGCAAACGGCAACTAGCCGGACGATCCGAAGCGGCTCGCCCATCGGATCGTCGCGCTTGCTGCGCAGTTTGAGCCGCCATCGCGGCTCGTGTTCGGTGACGCCCTGCAGTGGGCGGCGCAAAGCTCGAGTAATGCAGCAGGAGATTCTCCAATCCGCCAATGATAACTGACAGGTGAGGCCGATAACCGCTGTTGAAATGCCGGACTCAGCGAAGGCCAGCAATCCGGTATGCCGCGGAGCGGAGGAAAACGACATACATTGAACAGTTTAGCGGCGGCTGACGGTATAGTGGGGCGGAGGATGTAAGGGAACAGTCGTACCGGGGCGTACAGGCGGCGGGGGGTGCGAACGCGGTCAGGAGGGGAGTTGGCTTTCCGTGCGCCGCGATAGACCGCGAAGGATCAAATTCCGGAAACCAACCAAAAAGACCAGTGTTTTCAATAGCCGGTGTTTTTGACGGTGTGCCTGACGGTATAGAGAACGTCGGAAAATTTTTTTGCGCGCAATATCAATTGGTTATGGTACTAGGAAATAATCGAGTGGGAGTGAGGATATGAGCCCGCAATACAGCGAATGGCTTCGTCGCGCGGTTCCGACAGAATCGACGTGGCGGACGAAATTGTCCGAGCTTCGGCGAATCGAAGCACTTTATGGGGACGTTGACGCGCTCTACGACAACGATGAGCTGCAAAGCCTGATTGACACATTAACTTACGGCGCAGACGACGAGCGTCGAAATGAGCCAAATCCCTCGCGGCTTGAAATCAGTGGCAACCTTCGTAACAATCTCGCTTCGTACAAGTCTGCCGTACAAAAATATGCTCGGTTCCGGCAAGACATAGAAGTTGAAGCTGCACGCCCGGCGCTTACGGCGCAGCCGCTGATCGACGCTGCCGTTGAAGCAGAGCAGACGTTCACACTTGAACGAGATCTTCAAACCGCTCTCAGGCGTTCTATCGCACAATTGGAACCTGGTCTTCGCGTCGTCGATGGCGGCAATGAATATTCAGTGCCCTCGGGAAGGATAGACATCCTTGCCGCGGATGAGGACGGCACGCGAGTTGTTATCGAACTAAAAGCGGTACGAGCACCGCGTGATGCTGTCGCCCAGACGCTCGCCTATATGGGTGATATTCAACAAGAGGAGATGGGCGCAGTCAGGGGAATATTGGTTGCGCCAGACTTTGATCCCCGCGCTGTATCAGCTGCCCGGGTGGTGCCGACACTTCGGCTCATGACCTACAGCTTTAATTTCTCCTTCGCCGCGCAAGATTGAGGGCATCGCAAGGACAAACAATTAGGTGACCCGGATCGAAACCCAAGCCTCGGGCGGCTGCCAGTGCGGCGCCGTGCGCTATCATGTGACCGCGGTGCTCGACACGTCGCATATCTGCCATTGCCGGATGTGCCAGAAGGCGGCGGGCAATTTCTTTGCGGCGCTGATCGGCGTCCCGCGCGACGCGATCAGCTGGACGCGCGGCCAGCCCGCGACCTTCAACAGTTCGGACAAGGCGGCGCGCGGCTTTTGCCGGACATGCGGCACGCCGCTGCTCTACGATTATTTCGAGAGCAAGCATATCAACCTGACGACCGGATCGTTCGATGACCCGTCGCAATTTCCGCCCCGGGTCCAGTTCGGCATCGAGGGACAATTGTCGCTGTTCAAAGACCTTCCGTTGCAAGCAGAAGGCACGACCGAGGAAACGATGGCCGCCTATGTCGGCGCGATCAAATCGAGCAACCACCAGCATCCCGATCATAACACCGAATACTGGCCCGAATGATGCGGCGGTAGGCGGTGGTACGCCCCACCTATTGCTCGAGCGCCAGCAGAAACGCCTTCGCCTCGAGCCCGCCGGCAAAGCCGGTGAGCTTGCCGGTCGATCCGACAACGCGGTGGCAGGGCGCAATGATCGAGACGGGATTGCGGCCATTGGCAGCGCCGACCGCGCGCGATGCGCTGGGTTTGCCGACTTGCTGCGCGATCTCGCCATAGCTGCGCGTCTCGCCGAACGGGATGGTGAGCAAGGCCCGCCAGACGCTCTTTTGAAAGTCGCTGCCTGAAAACGACAGCGGCACGTCGAATGTCCGCCGCGTGCCCGCGAAATACTCGCCGAGCTGCCGCTCGGCTGCGCGCAGCACCGGATGCCCGGCGTCCTCGGCCAGGGCGCCGAGCCTCACGCGGCCGGGCCGGTCATTCTCCCACAATATCGCCGCGAGCCCCTTGGCGTCGGCAACCAGCGTCAGCTCGCCGACCGGCGACCAGATGGTTTTGGAATGGAGAGTCATGGGATCGATCCTTTGGATGGCATTCGCTGTCGCACTTTGATGCTGACATTCCTATGGTGGCAGCCGCACAGCGATGCGTCCCGAATCTTGCGCCCAACGTCGATGGAAAGCCTCTCATGACCCCCACCGCCACCATCCTGCTGCTCGGTTCGGGCGAGCTTGGCCGCGAATTTGTGATTTCGGCGAAGCGGCTCGGCTGCCGCGTCATCGCCTGTGACAGCTATGAGGATGCGCCGGCGATGCAGGTCGCCGATGGATATGAGGTGTTTTCGATGCTCGACGGCGACGCGCTGCGCGCGACGATCGACAAGCACCGGCCCGACCATATCGTGCCAGAGGTCGAGGCGATCCGCACCGAAGTGCTCGCCGATGTCGAAGCGGCGGGGTTCCATGTCGTTCCCTCCGCCCGCGCCGCGCAGTTGACGATGAACCGCGACGCGATCCGCGACCTCGCCGCCAGCGAACTTGGCCTCACCACATCGACCTTTGAATATGCCGAAACGCGCGAAGCCCTGCACGCCGCGGCGGCGCGCATCGGCTTTCCGCTGGTGGTGAAACCGGTGATGTCGTCGTCGGGCAAGGGACAAAGCACGATCAAGAGCGCCGCCGACATCGATACCGCATGGGATTATGCCGCCGCCGGGATGCGCGGCGACCGGCTGCGGGTGATTGCCGAAGCCTTTATCGACTTCGATTATGAAATCACGCTGCTGACCGTGCGGCACCAGGCTGGCGTCACCTTTTGCCCGCCGATCGGCCACCGCCAGGAACGCGGCGATTATCGCGAAAGCTGGCAGCCGGCGGCGATGTCGGACGCGGCGCTCGCCAGCGCGCAGGACATGGCAACGAAAGTCGTCGATGCGCTCGGCGGCCATGGCATTTTCGGGGTCGAATTTTTCGTGAAGGGCGACACGGTCATCTTCTCCGAACTCAGCCCGCGTCCGCACGACACCGGCATGGTGACGCTGATCTCGCAACGCCTGACACAATTCGACCTCCACGCCCGCGCGATCCTGGGCCTGCCGATCCCGGCGATCGCGGTGCCCGACGCCAGCGCCAGCGCGGTGCTGCTCGCCGACCGCGACGCGGCGAACTTTGCGATCACCGGCCTGGCCGCGGCGCTCACCGCACCGAACCCCGCAACCACGATCGATGCCCGCATCTTTGGCAAACCGGTCACCCGCCCCTATCGCCGCATGGGCGTGACACTCGCCCGCGTTGCCGATGGCACGACCGACGAAGCGCGCGCCGCGGCGGTTGCGGCGGCGAATAAACTTGCCATCGACTATTGATGACCAGCGTCCGCCGCCTCGGTCCTGGCGATATCGTCGCAATGCGCGATCTCAACGCGCTGTATGCCGATGCGTTCGACGACGCCGAGACCTACCGCCGCGACCAGCCCGACGACGCATGGCTTGCGCGCCAATTGGAAAAACAGGCGGTCATCCTGCTCGTCGCCGAGCTGGACGGCCGCGTGGTCGGCGGCCTCACCGCCTATGACCTGCCCAAGCTGGAGGCGGCGCGCAGCGAAATCTACCTCTACGACCTCGCGGTGGATGCGGCGCACCGTCGCCGTGGCATCGCGACCGCGCTGATCGCTGAGGTGCAGAATATCGCCGCCGAAACCGGCGCCTGGGCGGTGTTCGTGCAGGCCGATTATGGCGACGATCCCGCGGTTGCCCTATACACCAGACTTGGCGCGCGCGAGGATGTGATGCATTTCGACCTGCCGCCGCTGGCGCGAGACTAGGCCGCCCGCATCGCCGCTGCTACACCGCCGCCATGTCGGACAAGAATCATCTCTATCTGGTCGATGGCTCCAGCTACATCTTCCGCGCCTATCACCGCCTGCCGCCGCTGACCAACCCGCACGGGGTGCCGGTGGGCGCGGTCTATGGCTACACCACGATGCTGTGGAAGCTCGCCAAGGATCTGCACGACGCCGACGGGCCGACCCACCTGGCGGTCATCCTCGACCACAGCAGCAAGTCTTTCCGCAACGATATTTACGATCAGTATAAGGCGAACCGGCCCGAACCGCCCGAAGATCTGCGCCCGCAATTCCCGCTGATCCGCGACGCGACGCGCGCCTTTTCGCTGCCGTGCATCGAGACCGAAGGTTTCGAGGCCGACGATCTGATCGCCAGCTATACCGAGGCCGCGGTCGCCGCAGGCTGGGACGTCACCATCGTATCGTCGGACAAGGATCTGATGCAGCTGATCCGCGAGCCTGCGGACGGTCCGCACGTCGACATGCTCGACACGATGAAGAACGTCCGGCTGGGGCTGGCGGCGGTCGACGAGAAATTCGGGGTCGCACCCGATCTGGTCGGCGACGTGCTGGCGCTGATGGGCGACAGCGTCGACAATGTCCCCGGCGTGCGCGGGGTTGGACCAAAGACCGCGACCAAGCTGATCGTCGAATATGGCGATCTGGAAAAAGTGCTGGCGGGCGCGGAGACGATGAAGACGTCGAAGCTGCGCGACAATCTGACCGAACATGCCGACATGGCGCGACTGTCGCGGGTGCTGGTCGAACTGAAGCGCGACTGCCCGTTGCCCGATGCGCTCGATGATCTGAAGCTAGGCGCAATCCCGCCCGAGCCGCTGAAAATCTTTCTCGACGAGCATGGCTTTCGCTCGCTGTCGGCCAAACTCGACCTGGGTGCGACGCCCGGCGGTCCGCCGACGTTCCCGCGCGCCGATGCGACGCCGTCGGCAAGCGCGAGCAACGCACCCTCGACCCCCGCATTGCCGCCGATGCCGCCGATCGATCGATCGACCTATGAAACGGTGACGACGCTCGACGCGCTCGACCGCTGGATCGCCGACGCCCGCGCGGCGCATGTCGTCGCGGTCGACACCGAAACCGCCAGCCTCGACAGCGTTACCGGACGGCTGGTCGGGGTCAGCCTGGCGACCGCGCCAGGCAAGGCCTGCTACATCCCGCTCGGCCATGGCGGCACCGATATGTTCGCCGAAAAGCCCGACCAGATCGCGATGGACGCGGCGCTGGGTCGGCTGCGCGGCCTGTTCGCCGACGATGCGGTGCTGAAGGTCGGGCATAATCTGAAATATGACATCGGCGTGCTCGCGCAGCACGGCATCACCATCGCGCCCTATGACGACACGCTGGTGATGAGCTTTGCGCTCGACGCGGGCAAGCATCAGCACGGCCTTGATGAACTCGCCAAGCTCCACCTCGACCACATCTGCCTGACCTTCAAGGACATGTGCGGGACCGGCAAGTCGCAGATCAGCTTTGCCGAGGTGCAGCTGGACCGCGCCACCGAATATGCCGCCGAGGATGCCGATGTCGCGCTGCGGCTGTGGAAGCTGCTCAAGCTGCGCCTGCCGATCGAGGGCGGGACGCGCGTGTACGAGATGGTCGACCGGCCGCTCGCCGCCATCGTCGAGGGCATGGAGCGCGCGGGGATCATGGTCGACCGCGACTATCTGGCGAAGCTGTCAGGCGAATTTGCGGTCGAAATGCTGCGGATCGAGGGTGAGATTCACGAACTCGCGGGCCAACCCTTCGTGATCGGCAGCCCCAAGCAGCTCGGCGAAATCCTGTTCGACAAGCTGGGGCTGAAGGGCGGGCGCAAGGGCAAGTCGGGCGACTGGTCGACCGACCAGAATGAACTTGAACGGCTGGAACGCGACGGAGTGCCGATCGCACGCAAGATTTTGGAGTGGCGCCAGCTCGCCAAGCTGAAATCGACCTATACCGACGCCTTGCAGCAACAGATCAACGCCGCGACCGGCCGCGTCCACACCAGCTATAGCCTGGTCGGCGCGCAGACCGGGCGGCTGTCGTCGACCGACCCGAACCTGCAGAATATCCCGATCCGCACCGAGGTCGGGCGCCAGATTCGCGACGCCTTTATCGCCGCGCCCGGCCATGTCCTGATCGCCGCCGACTATAGCCAGATCGAGCTCCGGCTCGCCGCGCACATGGCCGATGTCCCGGAACTGAAGGAAGCCTTCGCGCAGGGGCAGGACATCCACGCGGCGACCGCGATCGAATTGTTCGGCGAAAGCAATCGTGATACCCGCGGCAAGGCAAAGACAGTCAATTTTTCGATCCTCTATGGCATTTCGCGCTGGGGGCTGGCGGGGCGTTTGGAAGTCACGCCCGACGAAGCGCAGGCACTGATCGCGCGCTATTTTGAGCGTTTCCCGGGCATTAGCGATTATATTGCCGACACGCTCGAAAGCGTGCGGGCGAGCGGATACACCGAGACGCTATTCGGCCGCAAAACCTGGTTCCCGCGGATCAAGGCGGCGAGCCAGAACGAACGCGCGGGCAGCGAACGCGCGGCGATCAACGCGCCGATTCAGGGCACCAGCGCCGATCTGATCAAGCGCGCCATGGCGCGGATGCCCGCCGCGCTGGCCGACGCGGGGCTGTCCGACGTCAGGATGCTGCTCCAGGTCCATGACGAACTGGTGTTCGAGGCGCCCGAGAGCCAGGCCGAGGCCGCCGGCGCGGTCATCCGCGCGGTGATGGCGGGCGCCGCCGAACCCGCGCTGACGCTGTCGGTGCCGCTCGAGGTTGAAATCGGCATCGGCAAAAGCTGGGGCGAAGCGCATTGATCACGGCACTGCTGTTCGTGGCGGCGCTGGCCGCGGATCCCGTTGCTGCGCCCCCTGCCGCGGCGACGAGCGCCGTTGCGCCGGTCGCCGACACCGATCTGCGCGAATTTGCCGCGATTGCCGGACGCAAGGTCGCCGGGCGCCCGGTCGGCGGGCCGATCGCCACCGCCGACAAGGTGTTGCTGATCGGCCGCGACGACAAGGGGTTTCCGATGATCGCGGTCAGCGTCGGTTTTCCGGCGCGTCAGTCGCTGCCCACCCCGCCGCAGGGCACGCTCGCGGTCGTCCGGCTGCACCAGCGGTCCGAAACCACCGTCCCCGGTCCCACCGCCGACGACCTGGCGTTCGTTGCCGCCAACCGGATGCCGCTGTTCGTCGTCGGCGAGTGGGCGCGCCCCGCCCCGATGTGGGAAGTCGCTTGGGTCGATGATGCCGTCCGTTACCGCATCATCGGCGAAGTCGGTGAAATCGGTCCCTGGCGGGACTAGATCCCGCCCAAACAGCGTCTGGCCGACGCGCCGGTGCGCCGCACCGACAGGGCCGCCCTTTCGCGCCCGCAACTTTCGTTCTATGACGATCCGATGACATTCGGCTGGCGATTATATGACAGCCAGCAACAAAGGGTTTTCATGAGCAAGTTTCAGCCCGTCGCGCAGGCGCCGGTCCGTATCCAGCAGAATATCCTGGCGCGCGGCGAACGCCGCCTGCTCAACTGGATCTGTCCGCGGTTGCCGCAATGGGTGACCCCCGACCAGCTCACCGCGCTGGGCTTTGCCGGCGCGGTCATGGTCGCGGCGGGGTATTTGCTCAGCTGGGTCGACAGCGAATGGCTCGGCCTGTGCCTGGCGGGCTATGTCGTCAACTGGTTCGGCGACTCGCTCGACGGCAGCTTGGCGCGCTGGCGCCAGATCGAGCGCCCCAATTACGGCTATTTCGTCGACCATAGCGTCGACGCGCTGGCGACGCTGTTGATGGTCAGCGCGATCGGGATGAGCCCCTATATGCGCTTCGATGTCGCGCTGATGGCGGTGATCGGTTATTTCCTGTTGTCGATCCACACCTTCATCGCCGCCAAGGTCGTCGGGGAATTTCGCCTGTCCTATATGGCGGGCGGGCCGACCGAGTTGCGGCTGATGTTGATGGCGATGACGATCGCGATGCCGATCGTCGGCGGCGCCGACATTCGCGGTACCAATTTCTCGCCCTTCGACCTGTTCGCGCTGGTCGTGTCGAGCATCCTGGTGACGCTGTTCATCGTCCAGACGTCGGCGACCGCACGGATGCTGCGCCGCCGCGGCGGCTGAATAAAGTTCAGGGCCGCAGCCGCGCCTGCGCGTAGGTGCCGAGCAGCCGCAGCGACTTGGTCTGGAAATCCAGCTCCTCGAGCGCGCGGTCGATCCGCTCGTCGCCGGGCGCGCCGACGATGTCGGCGTAGAATTGCGTCGCGGCAAAGCTGCCACCGGTCTGATAGCTTTCCAGCTTGGTCATGTTGACGCCATTGGTCGCAAAGCCGCCGAGCGCCTTGTACAGCGCGGCGGGGATATTCTTCACCTCGAACATGAAAGTGGTCATCACCGGACCCGCAATCGCCGCGAAATCGGCGAGCGGCTCGCGCGCCAGCACGACAAAGCGCGTCATATTATGATCGGCATCCTCCATGCCGGTGCCGTGCAGCGTCAGCCCGTAAAGTTCGGCCGCGTGCGGCGGCGCCAGCGCGGCCAGCCCGACCTCGTCGCTGTCGGCGACCCACGCCGCGGCGCCCGCGGTGTCGCTGTGCGCGACCGGCGCGATATTGTTGGCGCGCAGCCAGTGGCGGCACTGGCCCAGCGCCTGTTCATGGCTCATCGCGCGCGTCACCGGGCCGAGGTCGCGGCTCATCAGGCCGTAACGGATCGGCAGGAAATGTTCGCCGACGATCGACAGGCCGGATTCGGGGAGCAGGAAATGAATGTCGGCGACGCGGCCGTGCAGGCTGTTTTCGATCGGGATGATCGCGCGGTCGACACGGCCATCGCGCACCGCATCGATCGCATCCTGAAAGGCATAGCAGGGCAGCGGCAGCGAATCCGGGTCATATTCGCGCGCCGCCAGGTCGCTGTTGGCGCCGGGCGCGCCCTGAAAGGCAAGCCCGCGCGCGGGCTCGGCGAGCGCCGCCACTCGCATATCGTCGACCAGATGCTGTGCCGAAGCCGAATAACTGCCCATGATTGCCTTCCCACGTTGGAGCCGCGGCGCATAGCCGCCGGGCCGCACCCGTGCAACCGGCGCATCCCGTCGCGCTCGCCGATTCCTCCCCTTGCGCCGCCGTCGCCGCCCCAGTAAGGGAGCGTCCAAATCAGATATGCGTCCGGCAAGCGGGCGCCAGCTAACGGGGCTGCAAGAGCATGGACAATCGCAACAACACTATTGCCGGATGGGTTTTGTTTGCTGGCATTTGCGCGCTGGGCCTGACCATCGGGTCGAGCATGTTGTTCGCTGGCCACAACCCGGAAAAGCCCGGTTTCCCGATCGAAGATGCCGAAGCCGGCGCCGGTGGCGCCGCCGCGGTGCCGATCGCCAACCTGCTCGCCGCCGCCGATCCGGTGAAGGGCGAAGCGGTATTCGCCAAATGCGCCGCGTGCCACACCATTGCCTCGGGCGGCGCCAATGGCATCGGCCCGAATCTGTGGGGTGCCCTTGGCAAGCCGCACGGCCATGTCGCGGGCTTTGCCTATTCGGACGCGCTGAAGGGTGTTGCCGGCAACTGGGATTTCGAAGGCATGGACGCCTGGCTCGCCAGCCCGCGCAAATATGCGCCCGGCACCAAAATGTCGTTTGCCGGCCTCAGCAGCGCCGAAGATCGCGCCAACCTGATCGTTTACATGAACAGCCAGGGTTCGAACCTGCCGCTGCCCGCACCCGAAGACGCCGCGCCCGCTGAAGGCGCTGCCCCGGCCGAAGGCGATGCGACTGCCCCCGCAGAAGGCGCCGCCGCGGCGCCCGCCGCCGATGCTGCCGCGGCGCCCGCCGCCGATGCTGCCGCGGCAACCCCCGCCCCGGCCGCTGCCAAGCAATAATGCGGATCGCGCCCGTCCTGCTGGCGGGCGCTTTCGCCCTCGCCAGCTGCGGCAAGAGCGAAACCCCGACCGCCGACGGCGCGAGTGCTGACGCCGCGCCCGCGGCGGTGGTCGCGCCGACCGCGGCGATGGGCGAGCAGGTCTTTAAACGCTGCGTCGCCTGCCACACGGTCGACCAGGGCGGCCGCAACGGCATCGGCCCCAATCTGCACGGCGTCGTCGGCGCGGCGGTCGCGGCAAAGCCCGATTTTTCTTACTCGGGCGCGATGAAGGCCAAGGGCGGCGTCTGGGACGAAGCCGCCCTCGACAGCTATCTTGAGGCGCCGATGAAGGCGGTACCCGGAACGCGGATGGCGTTTGCCGGGGTTATCGACGCCGCGGACCGCAAGGCGCTGGTCCTGTATCTGGAGACGCAGTCGAAGTAATCGATCCTCCCTGTGGCGAAGCCATGGGGAGGTGGCAGCGCGAAGCGCTGACGGAGGGGCAATGGCGCCAACGTCGCAAGACCCCTCCACCCCTCGCTTCGCGAGCGGTCCCCCTCCCCATCGCTGCGCGACAGGGAGGATCAAAGAGGCTTTACCCCTGCTCTTCGATATTCGCGTAGAAATCCTGCACGATCGCCCACGCCTCTTCAGCGGTCTCGACAAATTTGAACAGCCCCAGGTCGCGCGCGCTGACTACGCCCTCTTCGACCAGCGCGTCGAAATTGACGACGCGTTCCCAGAATTGCTTGCCGAACAGGACGATCGGGATCGGCTTGATCTTGCCGGTCTGGATCAAGGTCAGCAGCTCGAACATCTCGTCAAAGGTGCCGAAGCCGCCGGGGAACACACACACCGCGCGGGCACGAAGCAGGAAGTGCATCTTGCGCAGCGCGAAATAGTGAAACTGGAAGCTGAGATCGGGGGTGACGAACCGGTTCGGCGCCTGTTCGTGCGGCAACACGATGTTGAGCCCGACCGATTCCTTGCCGACATCATCAGCGCCGCGATTCGCCGCTTCCATGATCGACGGCCCGCCCCCCGAGCAGACGACGAAATGGCGGCAGCCGTTTTCGTCGGGCGGCACCTGGCTCGCGAGCCGTGCCAGCTTGCGCGCCTCTTCATAATATTTCGCCTTGGCCTTCAGGCGGCGAGCGATGTTGCGCTGGACATCGTCGGTCGCCGCGGCTTCGAGCGCGTCGGCCTCGGCAGGCTCGGGAATGCGCGCCGAGCCATAGATGACGAGCATCGATTCGATCTTTGCCTCGTCGAGCAGCAGTTCGGGCTTGAGCAGCTCGAGCTGAAACCGCACCGGGCGCAAGTCTTCGCGCAGCAGGAAGTCATTGTCCTGAAACGCCAGCTTGTACGCGGCGCTCGCGGTCTGCGGGGTGGTGGTCGCCTGCTTGGCGAACTTTGCGTCATCCTTGGCTTTGTGGAAACGCGAACGATGGGGTTGTTTATCTTCGGCCATTGAACAGCGGCTAGCCGCTCAGCGTGACTTTGCCAAGTCAGGCCACACATCCCTCCCCCTTGATGGGGGAGGCAGCGAGACTTGCCAGCTTGCTGGCTTAGTCGCAGCGGTGGGGGTGCGCTCTCGGCCTGAGGCGGGCGGCGTCAGGACGCACCATCACCCTCATCCAACTTCGCCTAGCGCCAGAGGCGCAAGGCTTCGTATCCTTCTCCCATCAAGGGAGAAGGAATTTAGCGGCAGTAGCCGTTGCCGCTCATGTCGAAATGGAAATGGTTATAGTGGGCGGCGTTATAGTCCGGCCCAAGCACGGTGCCGAAACGGCGGCAGCCCGATCTGTGCAGCGCACGCAGGAATTCCTGCGACGCCTTGTCCCCCTTCCACCCACCGTCCAGCATGATCCGCCGCCCGTCGGCAAGGACAAAACCCGACACATCGACCGCGTTCGAATAGGCGTGCTGCGACAATCGGCCCGACCGGCCGCCATAAATGTTGCGGCAGCTGTAGGTGCCGAAGGTCTCGATCTTCACCACTTCCTGCCCGAAATATTTCCGCGCCGCGGGCTTCACCGCAAATTGCGCCCAGCCGGCGAAGCTCTTCGCCAGCGGACAGGTCATCGCGCCCAGGTTGGTCGTCGGGGTACCGATGTCGAGCAGCTTGACCGAGTCGATCGAACTGCATCCGCCGCCATGATCCTGATTGGCAAGCGGGGTAAAACGCACCCCGGCTTGCTTGAGCTCGAACGCGCATTGCTGCGCTTCGGCGCTGGTAAATGACGGCGTCGGCGCAATCTGCGGCCGCTTCGGCGCGCTGGCGTTGGGGCGTTTTGCGTCGCCGCGCTTCATCACATCGGGACTGCCAAAACAGGCCGACAGCGCCAGCGCCGCGGTCGCGGCGATCAGGATCCGGGGCTGCAAGACGGTCGGGATCGGCATGGCGTCAAAATACCGACGGGATGGTTAACAAGCTCTTTAGTTTTGCTTCGGCTCACCCGAAATTTCGCGCGGCCCACGCATTTTGTTTGACAGCCCGCGCGGCAGCCCTAAACGCAGCGCCGGGCCACGCGGTCCCAACGCCGCGCGAGCTCTCTGCAAGGAGAGATTATATGACTGAAGTGCCGACGCCAGACTTGCGCCCTGCGCGCCCGTTTTTTTCTTCCGGACCCTGCGCCAAGCCGCCGGTCTGGGCCCCCGAAAAACTCCAAACCGAATCACTGGGCCGCTCGCATCGCGCCAAGATCGGCAAGACGCGCCTCGCGCTTTGCATCGATCTGATGCGCGAGATGCTGCAGCTGCCCGACACGCACCGCATCGGCATTGTCCCGGGCTCCGACACCGGCGCCTTTGAAATGGCGATGTGGACAATGCTCGGCGCCCGCCCGGTGACGACGCTCGCCTGGGAGAGCTTCGGCGATGGCTGGGTCACCGATGCCGCCAAACAGCTCAAGCTCGACCCGACGATCCTCCGCGCCGATTACGGCCAGCTTCCCGACCTGACGCAGGTCGACTGGTCGAACGATGTGCTGTTCACCTGGAACGGCACCACCAGCGGCGTTCGCGTCCCGAACGGCGACTGGATCGCCGATGATCGCGAAGGCCTCTCCTTCGCCGACGCGACCAGCGCGGTGTTTGCTTACGACCTGCCGTGGAACAAAATCGACGTTGCGACCTTCAGCTGGCAGAAAGTGCTCGGCGGCGAAGGCGGCCATGGCGTACTGATCCTGGGTCCGCGCGCCGTCGAACGGCTTGAGAACTACACCCCCGCCTGGCCGCTGCCGAAGGTGTTTCGCCTCGTCAGCAAGGGCGCGCTGGCCGAAGGCGTGTTCAAGGGCGAGACGATCAACACCCCGTCGATGCTCGCGGTCGAGGATGCGATCTTTGCGCTCGAATGGGCGAAGTCGCTGGGCGGCCTCGACGGCCTCAAGGCGCGCAGCGACGCCAATGCTGCGGCGCTCGACAAGATCGTGTCGGAGCGCGAGTGGCTCAGCCACCTCGCCGCCGATCCCGCGAGCCGCTCGAAGACCTCGGTCTGCCTGTCGGTCGCCGGCGCTGACGAGGATTTCATCAAGAAATTCGCGGGCCTGCTCGACAAGGAAGGCGCGGCTTACGACATCGCGGGCTATCGCGACGCGCCTCCGGGCCTTCGTATCTGGTGCGGCGCGACCGTCGACACCGCCGATATCGAAGCGCTCGGCCCGTGGCTCGACTGGGCCTACGCCTCGCTGAACGCCTGACGTCGTCCCGGCGAAAGCTGGGACCGCTATCGACCATCCCCATTCCCAACGATCCCAGCTTTCGCCGGGATGACGGAGACACAAAATGACCGCTCCCAAAGTTCTGATTTCCGACAAGATGGATCCCAAAGCCGCCGCGATTTTCAAGGAACGCGGCATCCAGGTCGACGAAATCACCGGCAAGACCAAGGACGAGCTGATCGCGATGATCGGCGACTATGACGGCCTTGCGATCCGGTCGGCCACCAAGGTCACCGCCGACGTCCTCGCCGCCGCTACCAACCTGAAGGTCGTCGGCCGCGCCGGGATCGGCGTCGACAATGTCGACATTCCGGAGGCGTCGAAGAAGGGCGTCATCGTGATGAACACCCCCTTCGGCAACAGCATCACCACCGCCGAACATGCGATCGCGATGATGTTCGCGCTCGCCCGCCAGATTCCCGAAGCCAACGCCGGGACGCAGGCGGGCAAATGGCCGAAGAACGACTTCATGGGGGTCGAGCTGACGTCGAAGACGCTCGGCCTGATCGGCTGCGGCAATATCGGCAGCATCGTCGCCGAGCGCGCGCTGGGGCTGCGCATGAAGGTCGTCGCCTTCGACCCCTTCCTGACCCCCGAGCGCGCGATCGAGCTCGGCGTCGAAAAGGCGGACCTCGACACCTTGCTCGCCAAGGCCGATTTCATCACGCTGCACACGCCGCTGACCGACCAGACGCGCAATATCCTGTCGACCGAAAATATCGCCAAGGCGAAGAAGGGCGTGCGGATCATCAACTGCGCGCGCGGCGGCTTGATCGACGAAGCGGCGCTGAAAAACGCGCTGGAATCGGGCCATGTCGCGGGCGCCGCGCTCGACGTGTTCGCGCAGGAACCCCCCGCCGCCGATCATCCGCTGTTCAGCGCCCCGAACTTCATCTGCACCCCGCATTTGGGCGCATCGACCGACGAGGCGCAGGTCAATGTCGCCATTCAAGTGGCCGAGCAGATTTCGGACTATCTGCTCACCGGCGGCATCACCAATGCGCTCAACGTCCCGAGCCTGTCGGCCGAGGAGGCGCCGAAGCTGCGTCCCTATATGAGCCTCGCCGAAAAGCTCGGCAGCCTGGTCGGCCAGCTCGCGCACGACAATCTGACCACGATCTCGGTCGAGGTCGAGGGTGCCGCCGCCGAACTCAACCTCAAGCCGATCACCGCCGCGGTGCTCACCGGCCTGATGCGCCGCTATTCGGACAGCGTGAACATGGTCAACGCCCCGCACCTCGCGCGCGAACGCGGGCTCGACGTGCGCGAAGTGCGCCACGACCGCGACGGCGATTATCACACGCTGGTCCGCGTCACGGTGGCGACCGAAGCGGGCGACCGCTCGGTCGCGGGCACCTTGTTCAGCAACGGCGACCCGCGCCTCGTCGAAATGTTCGGGATCAAGGTCGAGGCCGATCTGGACGGCCACATGCTCTATATCGTCAACGAGGACGCGCCGGGCTTCATCGGCCGCATCGGCACCGCGCTCGGCGAAGCCGGACTCAACATCGGCACCTTCCACCTCGGCCGCCGCGCCGCGGGCGGCGAAGCGGTGCTGCTGCTGTCGCTCGATTCGCCGATGCCCGAGCCCTTGCTGTGGCAGCTGTGCCAGCTGCCGGGGGTGAAGACGGTGAAGGGGCTCAAGTTCTGACCTGAAATCCCCCTCCCGCTTGCGGGAGGGGTTAGGGGAGG
>Ga0209232_1000362_pt1 | contig 28380 bp, 16 predicted proteins | sample ETNvirenome_2_60_FD_184066 | JGI IMG/M metagenome (GOLD analysis project Ga0209232, IMG submission 184066) | Marine viral communities from the Pacific Ocean - ETNP_2_60 (SPAdes) (version 2) | ecosystem: Environmental > Aquatic > Marine > Oceanic | place: Pacific Ocean | collected 2013-06-22
CTCGACACGAACGGGAAGAGAGGGCGGATCAGATTTCCGATCCGTTCCGCCCCCTATTCGATCGTCACCCCCACGACGCGCCACTGCCCACCCTCGCGCACCAGCGACAGCGTCTCGATCGCTCCCACCTTGTTCGCATAATCGGTGCGGAACTTGACCATCTGATAGCCATAGGGCGGCGCGGGCACCGACTCTTCGGTCACCAGCACCCGCGATTTCACCGCCCCCAGCGGCAGTTGCACCTGCTGCGCCACCCGCGTCCAGGTCTCGACCGTATTGAGCGCCTTGAACGATGCCCCCGTCGCCGCCCAGCTGCCGTTCCAGTCTCCTTTTTCGACCAGCGCGAGCCAGTCGCGCGCTGCGGCGACCGCGGCGCTTTCGGCCTGTGCGGTCGCGGGCGGCTTGGGGGGCGTATCGGCGTCCCCGGACATCGCGGCAAAGGCCAGCAAGGCAAGACTGAATGACATGATGATCGCTCCTGCAACCCAGCCGGACGGCCGCACCATGCGGCGCGCGTCGGCGGGTAGAGCAAGCTGTTCCATGCCGGAGGGGGCTGTGGCTTCCCCCAAAGCCTTGTCCCCCGATATTTCGGGGTACCGCGCCTCGATCTCGCGCAGCTGCCGCGCCGCTTCGCGGCTGCTCGACGCCGACAGCTTGCGCCGCGCATCGCGCAGGCGTTCGTTGATCGTATGCACCGACAGTCCCAGATGGCGCGCCATCGATTTCGCGTCATGGCCATCAACCAGCAGCCGCAATGTCTGCTTTTCCTTTTCGGTGAGGGCCTGAAATCCTGATGTCATGGGCTTGCCTATGTTCGCGCCGGACCGCGCCATGGTGTACGGAGCGCCCGAACGGCGAGCTACCCCAAATAAATCGTACCTGCCTTGCCAACGCTGGCGGCGGCGGGGCACGCGGCGTGAGCGGCTTTGCGGTTGCCGGTCAAGTCGCTACACCGGCCGCATGACCGAAGCCGCCCCGCCTCTCGCCGCCGCCCAGCACGATCTTTCGCGCGCCTACGCCGGCGGGGCGCCGGGCGTCTTTGTCTCGGGCCTTGTCTGGCTGGTCGCGGGCGCGATATGGCATTTTCACGGCATCACCGCCGCCTTTGCCGCGCTGTTTTTTGGCGGCATGGCGATCCACCCGCTCGGCGTTCTGATCGAGCGCATCGCCTTCCGTGCGCCCAAGGCCACCATCGGCAAGCCGCTCGAAACGCTGGCGATCGAAGCGACGATCCCGCTGTTCGTCGGCATCCTGATCGCCTGGGTGTTGCTCGTGCGCGCGCCCGACCTGGCGATTCCGGTGTTCGCGGAGATTGTCGGCGCGCGCTATTTCCTGTTTCGCACCCTGTATGGCGAGATCGCCTATTGGGTGCTGGGCGCCGCGATGCTGCTGGTTGCCGGACTGGCGCTGTTCGGCCTTGGCCTTCCGCTCAACCTCGGCTTTCTGGTCGGCGCCATCGAATTGGCGGCAGCGCCGTGGATCCTGCACCGCTGGCGCGCGCGCGCTTGAGCGCGCCGCTGCATCCCCCGGTCAAACGGTCGGTGACCATCGCGGGTCACCCGACGTCGATCAGCCTGGAACCAATGTTCTGGGACGCGCTGGAGGCTGAAGCGGCGCGGCAGGCGCTGCCCGTCAACGCGCTCGTCGCGCGGATCGATGTCGAGCGGATGGAGGCGGATGACCCACCAAACCTGACCTCGGCGATCCGGCAATGGCTGTGGCGGGGGCGCCCGCCGGGCTAGATGGCGGCGTAAACCGCATGTCCGAACGCCGCGCCCTGGTCGGGGGCGTGGTGCAGGAACAATGACGGTTCGATCAGTTCGAGTTCCATGATGTGCAGCGTGCCCGCTGCGTCGCCGACCATGTCGACGCGGGCATAGACCGGTGGCGCCGGGGCGGCGGCCAGCGCTGCAGCAGCGAGCGCCTGCGCCGCGTCGCTGGCTTCCCATGGAGTTTCACGCCCGCCGAATTGTTCCTGGACGCGGAAGTCGCCCGCCGCGGGGCGTTTGACGATCGCGTGGCTGAATTGGCCGGCGAAAAAGAACAGCGAAAATTCGCCCGCGGTCAGGATGCCCGGCATCAACGGCTGGACGAGGCGGCGCTGGCCGCGCGCATCGGCGGGGATTGCGCCGCCCGGCGCGATGCGGTGGGTGCCGTCGGCGCCGCCCGAGATCGCGGGTTTGATGACAATTTCGTCGGCGCCGAGCTGCCCCCGCGCGTCGGCAAGGCTGGCATCATCGAGCGCCGCGACCTCGATCGTCGGCACCACCGCGATACCCTTGGCGGCGAGTTCGGATAGATACGCCTTGTCGCTGTTCCAGCGTAGCACCGGCACCGGATTGACGACGGGCAGCGCGTCGGCTTCCAGCCGGTCGAGCAGCGCGTACCAGGCTGCGACATCGCGCTGATAGCCCCAGGCAAAAAGCGGCAGGATCAGATCATAGCCCGACAGATCGCCGGGACCGGTCCACACCCGCTGTTCGACGATCAGCCCGGCACCGGTCAGCGCCGCCGCTTTGCGGGCAAAGGCGGGATGCCAGTTTTCGTAATAATCGGATGCCGGGACAAGGATCACGACGCGGGGTTGGAAGGGCATTTCAGAACCACCTCATAATCCGTCATTGCGAGCGCAGCGAAGCAATCCAGAGCGGCTTGTCACACTCTGGATTGCTTCGCTGCGCTCGCAATGACGGCGATTGCTACCGCCCCAGCAATCCGCGCGCCTGTCCGGCGATATGCGACAGCATCGCGCCGTTCGGGTTCGGGATCGTGCGGGCGCGGTCGACCGTGGCGCGGAACTGGGCGACGCGCGGGGCGTGCTCGGTCAGCCATTGGGTCACCGCGGTATCGAGATTGCCCTTGGGCAATTGACCAAGGAAGGTCAGCCGCATCTGCTGAAAATCGCGCGCCAGGCTGTTGACCAGCAGGCGTTCCCACGGATCGGCGGGGCTCATATGCGCCGCCAGCGTCTGCGCCCAGTCGAGCCCGAGCGCCTCGCCCAGATGGGTGAAGGCGTGGGTCACCGCGACCTCGTCGTCGCCGCGCCGTTCGGCGAGGTCGACGATGCCGATCGCGCCGTCGGTCTTGAACAGCTGGACCACCGCGGCGGTCAGCGTTTCGGGGGCGCCGGCGTCGAGCAATTGCTGAGTCAGCATGTCCCACTGACGCTTGACCGAGGGACTGAGCAGCGCATCGACCCCGGTCATCAGGCGGTCGACCCCGGGTTCGAGCCGCGCGACCACCGGTCCGGCCTGCGCCAGCGCCTGCGTCACGCGGAGCAGGTCGGCCATCTGCGAGGTCATCGCCGACGCGGCCTGGCTGAACAGCGACAGGCGCACGCTTTCATCGATCCTGGCCGCGTCGAGCGCGTCCCAGATCGCGGGCATGGCGAGCAGCCGTTCGACCGCGACGAACGCCGCGGCGATGTCGCCGAGCGCGCAGCCCTCTTCCTCGACCAGTTCGAACGGATGGACGATGCCCATGCGGTTGATGATGCGGTTCGCCAGCTTGGTCGCGATGATTTCGCGGCGCAGCTGATGATCGGCGATCGCGGCCGCAAAATCGCGCTGCATTTCGGCCGGGAAGGCCGCGGCAAGATCGCTGGCGAGCGCCGGATCGTCCGGCAGGCTGCTGTCCTCGATCGCGTCCTGCAACGCGAGCTTTGCCGTCGATAACAGCACCGCGAGTTCGGGACGGGTCAGCCCGCGGCCTTCGGCGGCGCGGCGCAGCAATTCGTCGTTCGCCGCCAGCCCTTCGACCTTGCGGTCGAGGCGGCCGGTGGTCTCGAACGTCTCCATCAACCGGACATAGGAGGCGACCGCCGCCGACCCGCCCTGTTCGGCGATCGACAGCGCCAGCGCCTGCAGCCGGTTGTCCTCGAGCACCAGCGCCGAGACATCGTCGGTCATCCGCACCAGCAGCGCATCGCGCGCATCCTGTGTGAGGCGGCCTTCGGCCATCTCGCGGTTGAGCGCGATCTTGATATTGACCTCGTTATCCGAACAATCGACCCCGGCGCTGTTGTCGATGAAGTCGGTGTTGATCCGCCCGCCGCGGGCCGAGAAAGCGATGCGCGCCGCTTGGGTGGTGCCCAGGTTGGCGCCCTCGCCCACCGCGCGGACGCGCAGTTCCTCGGCATCGACGCGCAGCGCGTCGTTGGCGGGATCGCCAACCTCGGCATTGTTCTGGCTCGCGGCCTTTACATAGGTGCCGATGCCGCCGAACCACAGCAGGTCGGCGGGTGCCTTCAGAATCGCCGAGATCAGCGCGCCGGGGTCGATTTCGGACACCGACAGGCCGAGCAGCGCCTGCACTTCAGGGGACAGCGGGATGCTTTTCTGGCTGCGCGGGAAGATGCCGCCGCCCTTCGAGATCAGCTTGGCGTTATAATCGGCCCAGCTCGAACGCGGCAGCGCGAACATCCGCTCGCGTTCCTTCCAGCTTTTCGCCGGATCGGGATTGGGGTCGAGGAAGATATGGCGATGGTCGAACGCCGCGACCAGCTGGATCGCCTTGGACAGCAACATGCCGTTGCCGAACACGTCGCCCGACATGTCGCCGCAGCCGACGACGCGGATCGTGTCGGCCTGCACATCGACGCCCATTTCGGCGAAATGACGCTGGACCGACAGCCACGCGCCCTTGGCGGTGATCCCCATCGCCTTATGGTCATAGCCTTTCGACCCGCCACTGGCGAACGCATCGCCGAGCCAGAAGTCACGCTCCATCGCTAGGCGGTTGGCGACGTCGGAGAAGGTCGCGGTACCCTTGTCGGCGGCAACGACAAAATAAGGATCGTCGCCGTCGTGGATCACGACGCCCTTCGGATGCACGACCTGACCCGCGACCAGATTGTCGGTGATCGACAGCAAGGAGCGGATGAAGATGCGGTAGCATTCGGTGCCCTCGGCGAACCACGCATCGCGGTCGAGCGACTGGTCGGGCAGCGCCTTGGGATAGAAGCCGCCCTTGGCGCCGGTCGGCACGATGACGGCATTTTTGACGCGCTGCGCCTTCATCAGTCCGAGGATTTCGGTGCGGAAGTCGTCGCGGCGATCGGACCAGCGCAGCCCGCCGCGCGCGACCGGACCGGCGCGCAGGTGGATACCCTCGACCCGCGGCGAATAGACCCACACTTCGCGCCAGGGCAGCGGCTTGGGCAGGCCGGGGACGAGGCTGGAATCGATCTTGAACGCCAGTGCTTCGGCGGCCGCGGGGGCAAAGGCGTTGGTGCGCAAGGTCGCGCCGATCACCGCGTGGAAGAGGCGGAGGATACGATCCTCGTCGATCGATTTGATATCGGCAAAGCCCGTAAGGATGTCGGCTTCCAGCGCGTCGGCGCGTTTGGCATCACGGCCCTTGGGATCGTGCAGCGCGCTGAACCGCTCGATCAGCGCCGCGGTCAGCGCCGGAGCGTGGCGCAGTGCGCTGACGACGGTGTCCATGCCATAAGCCGATCCGCCCTGGCGCAAATAGCGGAACCAGGCGCGCAGCCAGACGATCGCGCGCGGGTCGGTCTGGTTGGTGAGCACCAGTTCGTTGAACGCGTCATTTTCGGCGCGGCCGTCGAGCACCGCGGCAATCGCGCCTTCGAGCACTTCGGCATAGGGCAACAGCGCCAGTTCATCGACCGACGCGGGCAGGCGCAGCGTGAAATCATGGATGACGATCGGCACCTCGTCATCACTCTCCATCCCCGGAGCGCGGCCGTGGCCGAGCGCGGTCGGGATTTCCTCGAGCACCTCAAACCCGAAATGTTCGAGCGCCGGAACGACGTCGGAGAGCGCAAGCGGGCCGACCGCGCTGTACACTTTCAGCCGCAGCCGGTCGTCGCCGTCGAGGCTCTTTTTCGCCAGCCGGACGCTGCGCGGATTGTCGGCGTCGAGATCGCGCAGCCGCAAGATGTCGCGCGCCGCTTCTTCGGGATTATAGAGGTTGCGATAGTTGGGCGGAAAGGTCGGCGCAAAGCGCGCCGCGAGCGCCGCCGCGCGCCCCGGATCGCCGCGCTTGGCCAGCGCCGCCTCGACCTCGGGCTGCCAGCCGCGCACCATCTGTTCGAGCTGGGCATTGAGCGCGTCGGTGTCAGGCACGACCCCGCCGCTGCGCAGATCGAGCGTATAGCGCAGCAACGCCGCGCCGCCGTCCTCGAGTACCATCGTCCAGCCGATGACCCCGGCTTTGGCGGCGCGCACCAGCATCGCCTCGACCGCGATGCGGCGGCCGGTCGACACCTCGTCGCGGGGCAGCCAGACAAACACGAACAGATGGCGACCCAGCGCGCTGCGCACCGTCACCAGCTTCGGACGCGGGCGGTCGGTGATCGACATCGACGTCAGCACCAGCTCCTCGAGCGAAGCGGCATCGAAGGCGATCAGCAAATCGTGCGGCAGCGCAGTTAGCGCGTGGGCCAGCGCCTTGCCGGCATGGCCCGACGGATCGAAGCCAAATTTTGCCATCAAGGTGTCGAGCTGGGCGCGCAGTACCGGCACTTTTGCGGGCGGCGTCGACAGCGCGGCGCTCGTCCACAGGCCCGCGTGGATCGACAGGCGGTCGACCTTTTTGCCCTTGAGTTCGGGAACGATGACGAGGTCGAGCAGCACGCGGCGGTGGACCGCCGACAACCGGTTCGATTTGATCAGCAGCGGCGCATGGCCGCCGCCGTCGAACCAGGCGAACGCCGCATCGAGCGCGGCGGGGGACAAGAGCTGGCTTTCACCGCTTTCGCTGACCCCCAGCGGCTCCTGGACCTTGCCGTCGCGCGTCCGCCATTCATGGCCGAGCTGGGTCATCGCCCCGCCCTCGAACCAGCGCAGCAGTTCGGCAGCCTCGCCCTCGACGCGCATCGCGGCATCGGCGAGCATCGCGGCGCGCATCGCACGCCAGTCGCGCACCGCGGCGCGCACATCGCGCAGAGCCGCTTCGAGTGCGTCGATCAGGCGGCGGCGGGCGCGCGCATCGCCGCGCTCAAGCTCCATATAGATCACCGATTCGCGGTCCGGTCCCTCGCCCGCGGCCAACAGATGGCCGCTGGCATCGCGCTTCACCGCGACGACGGGGTGGAGGATGCGGTGGACTGCCAGTCCCTGCGCGGCGACGATCTGCGACGTCGAATCGACCAGGAAAGGCATGTCGTCGTTGACGATGACCAGCCGCATGCGGCGGTCGGTGCCGTCGGCCGCCATCGGTTCGAGCAGCAGCGACGGGGTTTCGGCGTCGCGATCGAGCGAGGCGCGCCCCGCGAACTGGCTGGCATCGGCCAGCGCCGTTTTGTCCATATCGTCGCCTTCGCCGGGCAGCGCGCTGCCGTGCAGCGCCGCCAGATAGGCGGCGGCGATTTTAGCTGGGACTTTGGCGGTGGCGGTGGTTGGCGTGTCCGTTTCCGGCGTGGCGGACGAATTTTGAGGCATAAAGTGCAGCATCCCGAACCAAAAGATGGGGATCCCTGCCGACGATCGGCGGGGGCCCGTTCGCTCGCCACCCTATGCGCCTGTGACGCGCGCGGCTCAAGGCCTCGTTCGCGCGCCCGCGTTAAAATATTTCAATTTTTGGATCGACTGTTGCGTGAACGCTCTCACCCGCCGGTAATCGGCACCGCCTTCTTCGCCAGCCGGGCGATCAGCGCCGGATCATCCGCCGCCTTGGCGACGATCCCGATATGCCCGCCTGGCATCGTGCGCGCGATCAGCACGACGAATTCGGCGTCGCCGGCGTCATGCTCGAGGATGATCGCCGGATGCGCGGCGCGCAGCGCGGCCAGCGTGTCATCCACCTGGGCGGCGGCTTCGCCCGCGGGCTTGCGGCGCGCGCGGGCGTCCTTGACCAGCCCCTTGAGCCCGCCGGGATAGCGGTCGAGATAGGCGGCGAGTTCGCCGCGGCCGACGCCTTCATCCTTGGCATGACCGAGCACGCAGGCATATTCGGCAAGGCGCGTCTTGTCGTAGGTAGCGCCGAACACCAGTTTCACTACCGGGGTCATCGGCGCGCGGTCCTGCACCGCCAGCCCGGCATCGTCGAGCAGCGCGGCAAAGGCGTCGGGTTGCTGCTCGGCGACCAGCGCGAAATCCCATGCCTTGGCGACTGCCTGATACAGCGCGCCGCGGCTGCGGCTGTCGGCGGCGATCGCGCGTTCGGCGGTTTCGCGCGCGAGCGCCAGCCAGTCGGCGAGTTCGGCATCGGCGCCGGGGTCGGCGGCGGGCATGTCATCGTCGTCGGCTGCGGCAACCATCGGCACGTCGGCGCTGTCGACCAGCGCGGCAAAGCCGGGGCTCGCATCGCCGTCGACATCGTCGTCAAGATGTTCGCTATCGGGGCCGTCGGCCCACACCGGCACCGGCGCGGTCAGCGGCGCGGCGCTGCGCAGCGCCTGTTCGACCGACAGCTGCAATTCGGCGGCCTGATCGGCGGGCGCCGCTTCCTTCCAGTTGATCACCCCCATGATGAAGTCGATCGTGTCGTCGTCGGACGAGAAGGGCAACAGGATGCCGCGGTACATGATCGTCGTGCCGCGATCATTGACGAATTCGGCCTCGAACCCGATCGGGGCGCGGTTGGCGATGATCTGGAGATAATGGTCGGTCAGCCGCGACAGCAGCGACCGGCCCGGAATCTGGCTGATATAATGGACATCCTCGTCGATCTGCGATTCGGCGCGCAGCCGGTCGCCAAGGAACGCAATACCGGGGTTTTCGACCCCGGCGGTGAAATCGAGCAGCACCGAGTGCGACCCGAAATCGGCGCCCTCCAGATCAACATCCTCGACCGACGGATAGGCGCGGTCGGCGAGCAGCGACGCCCAATAATTATAGGCGCGCACCTGCATCCGCCGTTCATCGACACCGACCGACGCGGGCGCATCGATCGCCCCGTCTTCCTGGTCGTGGCTGCCCGAAAGCAGTCCGCGCATGCTGTCCATCATTTATCCCCAGCCATAAACATCGGCCGAAGTCATGCACCAGAACTGGTAAAAGCCGCGTAAACGATGACGACAATGCCGCCGATCAGCGCCCCATCCGGTCGGGTCTATTTCCCCGGATGGAGCCGGATTGCCGCGCCGCCGCCGGGGGCGAGCCACAGCTTGTAGGAATCGCCCTTTTTCACCTTGATCGTCTCATAGGCGATCTTGTGCCGCGCGTCGGTCAGATAGGTGGCGCCTTCGCCGTCCTTGTAGATCGTCGCGGTGTAGGTCTTGCCCGCATCGAGGAAGTCGAAACCCAGCGTCAGCGTGCGTTCGGTGCCGTCGTTGACCCCGCCGACATACCAGTCGGCGCTGTTTCGGTCCTTGCGCGCAAAGATCGCATAATCGCCGACCTCGCCCGCGATCAGGCGGCTGTCGGCCCAGTCGGCGGGGACGATTTTGATGAATTCCAGCTCGCGCGGGTGCGCTTCCAGATTCTCGATGAAATCGGCCGCCATCTGAATCGGCGAATAAATGGCGAGATAGAGGCCGAGCTGTTTCGCGAGGGTCGAGGCGTGCGGCCGCCCCTCGCCGCCGACCAGGCTGAGCACCCCCGGCGTATAATCCATCGGCCCCGACAGCATGCGCGTGTAGACCAGCGTCGGTTCATGGTCGGGACCGCCGTTCGCAAAGGCGCTCCAGCTGTTATATTCCATCCCGCGCGCCCCCTCGCGCGCGACCCAATTGGGATAAGTACGGCGCAGCCCCGTGTCCTTGACCGGCTCGTGCGGATTGACCGCGACCTTATATTTCGCCGCGGTCTCGACGACTTTCAGATGATGCTGCACCTGGCGCTGGCCATCGTGCCACTCCATGCGCGTTTCGCCCGGGGCGTCGCCCGGGGCGATGATGCCGCCGGCGTCGGCGACATAGCCGGTCTTGACCGCCTGAACCCCCAGATCGCCATAGAGCTTCATCGCGTCTTCGAGCTGGGCTTCATAAACCGCGATATTGCCGCCGGTTTCATGATGGCCGATCAGCGTAACCCCCTTTTTGCGGGCATGATCGGTCACCGCCTTCAGGTCGAAATCGGGGTATGCCTCGGTAAAGCTATAGGCGTCGCCGTGGCCGAACCAATTGCTTTCCCAGCCCTTGTTCCAGCCTTCGACCAGCACCCCGCCGAACCCGTGCTTGGCGGCGAAGTCGATATATTGCTTGGTGCGCGCGGTCGTCGCGCCATGGTTCGGCCCCTCGGCCCAGCTCCAGTCGCCGCGGATCATCCCCCACCAGATGCCGATATATTTCATTGGCTTGACCCAGCTGACGTCGCCGAGCTTGTTGGGTTCGTTGAGGTTGAGCTCGAGGTCGCTTTCGACCAGCCCCGCGGCATCGTCAGTGATGCGGATCGTGCGCCAGGGAGTGTTGAACGGCAACTCGCGGATGACGCGCGGGCCGCGCGACGAGGGCGACAGCGTCGAGCGGAACAGCCGCCCCTCGGCGCGTTTCAGCCACATCCCCGAATAGTCGACCAGCGCCGCTTCGTGGAACGCCAGATGGGTGCCGTCGTCGAGCCGCATCGTCATCGGCGTGTGCGCGGTGGCGACCGCGTCGATCGGCGTTTTCTGGTAAATCTGTTCGTAGCGGTTCCACTCGCCAGCGGTGATCCACCAAGCGGTGCCGGGCGCCGCGATATCGAATTCGGTGACCTCGTCGATGATCTTCGCGGTCTTCAGCCCCGCCTGTTCAGGCAGCTCATAGCGAAAGCCGATGCCGTCGTCGAACAGTCGGAAACGGACGTTGAGCGCATGTCCGCCCCAGCTTTCATGCTGGCGAAACCGCACCAGCATTTCATTGTGGTGATCGCGCACAAAGCGCCGCTCGCCCCACGGCAATTCCCATTGGCCGTCGGCGCTGGCCTTTTCCGCGCCCTCGATCGCAAAGCCGCGTTGCAGGCCGACGCGGTCGGCCATCAGAAAGCCGAGCTTCGACGGCGCGATGAGCAGCTTGCCCTTGCGCGACAGCGACCACGTAGGGCGCTGGTCGTTATCGGTCGATACGGTGAGCACCAAGCTGCCGTCGGGCGAGGTCGCGGTCTGCGACGGGCGGGCATCCTGCGCCAGCGCGGCGGCCGGGGTGGCTGCGGCAAGCAGCGCGGCGGTGGCGATCAGCGTCCGCATCAATATGTTCCTTCGATTTCAAGCCAGAGGGCGCCGCATGGCGGCAAGATTGTCGGATCGGCGCCGTTGAGCGCGAGCAGCACCACGCCATCGGCGCCATGCGCCGCCAGATCGATCGCTTTGCCGCCCAGGTTGAACAGGCAGCGCAGATGCTGGTTCCCCGCGATGCGGTCGAAACCGAGCAGATCGCCCGCGGTGACCCAGCGGGCATCGCGGCCGAGGCGCAGCGCCGGGTGCGCAGCGCGCAGCGCGACGAGCCGCCGCGTCAGGTTGAGCAGCGAGCGGTCATCGTCCTGCTGGCGATCGACCGCCAGTTCGCGGTGCGCGGGCCCCAGCGGCAGCCACGGATCAGCGGCGGAAAAACCGGCATGTTCCTCGCCCGCCGCCCAGGGCAGCGGGGTACGGGCACCGTCGCGCGACAGGGTGAGCGGCCAGTTTTTGCGTGCTTCGGGATCCTTGACCAGTTCAAACGGAATTTCGACCTGATCGAGCCCGAGTTCCTCGCCATTATAGAGGATGATATTGCCGCGCAGCGCGCACAGCAGCGCCATCTTCATGCGCGCAAAGGCGGCGGGATCGACGCCATCGGGGGTCCAGCGCGACACCGCGCGCGGCGCGTCGTGATTCTCGAACGCCCAGCTGGGCCAGCCGATGCCCGGCGCGTCGGGCCATTGCTGCGCCGCTTCGCGCACCAGTTGCGGGGTCAGCCGGTCGGCATAGAGGAAGTCAAAGCCATAGGCGCTGTTGAGCCGGTTCACGCCCGCGGTGAACAGCTTCATCTCGCGCACCGCATCGTCGCCGCCGACTTCGGCGACCGTGAAGCTGCCGTCATATTGATCGGTCAGCGCCCGGATGCGTTCGAGGAACAGCGGAATGTCGGGGTGCGACTGGTTATAGATTTTCTGCTGGAAATCGAACGGCCGGGTGCGGACCTTGTTCGACGGCGGCGCCGGCGGATTGTCGCGCATTTCGGGATCGTGCATCGCGAAATTGATTGCATCGATGCGAAAGCCGTCGACGCCGCGGTCGAGCCAGAAGCGCACCACATCGAGCAGCGCATCCTGTACGGCGCGATTATGCACGTTGAGCTGCGGCTGGGTGCCGAGGAAATTGTGCATATAATATTGGCCGCGCCGCGCGTCCCACGTCCACGCCGGGCCGCCGAACACCGATTGCCAGTTGGTGGGCGGCGACCCGTCCGCCTTGGCATCGGCCCAGACATACCAGTCGGCCCGGGCATTGTCCTTGCTCGCGCGGCTGGCGGCGAACCAGGCATGCTGGTCGGAGGTGTGCGCGAACACCAGGTCGGTGGTGACCTTTAGCCCCAGTGCGTGGGCGCGGGCGACCAGCGCATCGAAATCGGCGAGGTTGCCGAAGATCGGGTCGACCCCGCAATAATCGGCGATGTCATAACCGAAATCATCCATCGGCGAGGGGTAGAAGGGCGACAGCCAGATCGCATCGACCCCCAGCGAGGCGATGTAATCGAGCCGCGCGGTGATGCCCGCCAGGTCGCCGATGCCGTCGCCGTTGGAATCGGCAAAGCTGCGCGGATAGACCTGATAGATCGCCGCGCCCTTCCACCATGGCGGCACGGCGCTGGTCACAGGCTGGTTTTGGACAAGGGAGGGATTGGTCGTCACGCTGGGGTTCCGGTTATTCGCTGGCCTGGCAGATGATGGTGCCAAAGGGAGGAAGGGAGAAAGACAGGCTGCCCGGTGCCGCAGCGGCGGCCGGGCAGTCGCCATGGAGCGCGGTAAAGACCGTGCTTTTCATATCGATGGCAATCGTCGCCGACAATTGCGTTGCAGACGTATTATAGGCCAGCACGACCTCGCGCCCCGACGCCGGGTCAAAGCGCGAAACCGCGAGCAGCCCGGGCTTGTCCGAAAAGGCGCGCACCTTGGTCGCGCCGCGCATCAGCGCCGGAGTCTTGCGGCGAATGTCGGCGAGCGCGGCGATGTGGCGATAGAGCGGGTGCGCGGGGTCGAAATTCGCGGTCGCAGTGGTCGCATTGGTGCCGACCAGATCATTGTCGTTATAGACCGCGACCTTTGACGCGAACATATTTTCGCGCGCCAGCTGGTCATTGCCGTCGGACACAAACCCCTGTTCGTCGCCATAATAGATCGTCGGCACCCCGCGCAGCGTCAGCATCAAACTGTGTCCGAGCATCACGCGTTGCAGCAGCTCGGCATCGCTCGCGCCCGGGTTCGCCGTCTTCACGAACATCGCGAAGCGCCCCATGTCATGGTTGCCGAGGAAGGTCGGCAGCTGGAGCGCGGCTGCGGCGCCGCCCTTGTAAAGCACATCGCCGTCGAACAGCCGCGCGAACTGGTCGGTGCCCTTGGTCCCGCTGACCGTATCGATCGCGGCGCGCGCAAAGCCGAAGTCGAGCACCGCCGGAAGGTCGGCCGTGTGGGTATAAGCGGCGAGCGCGCCGGGATCGACCGCGTCGATATAGACCTCGCCAAAGATGTGGAAATTCGGGATGCCGCGCGCCGCCGCGCGCGCCTGCATCGCGGGGACGAACGCCTGCCAGAATTCGGGGTTCACATGCTTGGCGGTGTCGATGCGAAAGCCGTCGATGCCGAATTCGTCGATCCAGCGGCCGTAGATGTCGATGAACCCCTGCACGACGCGAGGGTTTTCGGTCGCAAGGTCGTCGAGCCCCGAAAAGTCGCCATAGAGCGCCGATTCGCCGACCCAATCGCTGTTGCCACGGTTGTGATAATAGGTCGGGTCGTTGAGCCACGCCGGAACCTTCACCGCCGCCTCGTCCTGCGGCACGACCGGGGTGTAGGCAAAAGCCGGGTCGGTTAGCTTCGCCCAATTCTCCGGCGCCGCGACATGGTCGCCCGCAAAGCCCGGATTGATCGCCGGTCCGCTCAGCCCGCCGCGCCGCGAAAAGGGATAATCGGCGAGGCTGCGGTACCGAAAGCCTTCGGCCTCGCCTTCCTGGTAACGGATCACGTCGGCGGTGTGGTTGGTGATGATGTCCATATAGACCTTCATCCCGCGCGCGTGTGCGGCATCGACGAAGGCCTTGAATTCGGCGTTGCTGCCGAAATGCGGATCGACGCGGGTAAAATCGGTCACCCAATAGCCGTGATAGCCCGCGCTCTCGTCGCCCTTTGGCCCCTGCACCGGCTTGTTCTTGAACACCGGCGCAAACCAGATCGCGGTCGCGCCCAGCCCCTGAATATAGTCGAGCCGCCTGGTCAGCCCCGCGAGGTCGCCGCCGTGATAGAAGCCCTTGGCGGTCGGATCATAGCCCGTTGCCAGCCGGTCGCCCTTCAGCCCGCCCTTGTCGTTCGCGGCGTCACCGTTCTCGAACCGGTCGGGGAGGACAAAATAGATGACCTCGTCACTCGCGGGCCGGGCGCGCACCGCGGCTTCGTCGGCGACGGCAGGCAGCGGCGCGAGCAACAGCGCCAGTGGGGCAAAATAGCGGATCATGCGGCGACTCCAGCAGTGGGGCGGGTGGCGGCGAGGAAGCGGTCATAGCTTTCCATTTCAGCGACTTCGCGGTCGATCATCAGCGCAATGCCCGCCATATATTGCGCCAGTTCCTGCTCGCCGATGCCGCCCGCCAGCGGGTGCCAGCGCCGCGGTTCGATGCCCTGCCCGACCAGCACCTGCAGCCAGCCCGATTCGGTGAACAATTCCTCATGCTCGCGGAAAATCAGCCCCTGCGCGCGGAACAGTTCGATCTTGGCCGCCAGCGTATCGGGGATCGGCATCGCCGCGCGATCGCGCCAATAGGCGGTGTCGCGGCGCTCGGTCGCCTTGAAATGGAGGATGATGAAATCGCGGATGCGCTCCCATTCGAAATCGCTCTGGCGGTTGAACTCGGCGGCGACCGCGGGGTCGCTCGCCCCCGCGGGGAGCATCTTGAGCAGCCGCGAGATACCCGCCTGAACCAGATGGATGCTGGTCGATTCGAGCGGTTCCATGAACCCGCTGGCGAGGCCGAGCGCGACGACATTGCGGTTCCACATCCGGCGCCGCTTGCCGCTGGTGAAGCGCAGCCGGTTCGGTTCGGCCTGCGGCGCGCCGTCGAGATGGCCGAGCAGGGTCGCGAGCGCGTCGTCGTCGGAAATATGGTCCGAACAATAGACATAGCCGTTGCCGATGCGGTGCTGGAGCGGGATACGCCATTGCCAGCCGGCATCGCGCGCGGTCGCGCCGGTCCACGGCAGTTGCGGCGTGTCGCCATGCGCGCAGGGGACCGCGACGGCGCGATCATTGGCCAGCCAGCGCGACCAGTCGTCATAACCGGTTGCGAGCGCACCTTCGATCAGCAGGCCGCGAAAGCCCGAACAGTCGATGAAGAAATCGCCGTCGATGGCGCGGCCGTCGGCAAGCGTCACCCCCGCGACATCGCCGCTTTCGCCGTCGAGGCGGACATCGGCGACCCGCCCCTCGATGCGTTCGACCCCGTTCGCCTCGGCACGGCGGCGCAGATAGGCAGCGTAGAGCCCCGCGTCGAAATGAAAGGCATAGGGCATTTCATGGAGGTGCGGCGAGGTGCGCGGCGCCCCGCGCTGCATCCGCCGCGCAATGGCGGCGCGTTCGTTGAGCGAATAATGATCGAGGCTTTGCGCCGCGCCCAGACTGCGCGCGCGCAGCCAGTAATGCTGGAATTCGAGCAGCCCAAGCCCGCGCCCGATCGCGCCAAAGGCGTGCATGTAGCGATGCCCGGGGCGCGTCCAGCCGCTGAATTCGATGCCGAGCTTGATCGTGCCCTGCGTCGCGGTGAGGAATTCATCCTCGTCGATGCCGAGCGCCTGGTTGAACAGCCGGATCTGCGGGATCGTCGCCTCGCCAACCCCGACGGTGCCGATGTCGTCCGATTCGACCAGCTGCAGCGACCAGTCCTGCGGCAGGAAGCGGCGCAGGCAAGCGGCGGCCATCCAGCCCGCCGTTCCGCCACCGATGATGATCAATCGCATGTCGGCCATCTGACCTACCTCTGCCTCGCCATGCAACAAAACTGTCGGGGCGGCGCGACCCGGCCGCCCCGACAAGGGGGAGGGTTCAGAATTTGAACGAGGCACCCGCAAGGTAGCGGCGGCCATAGGTCTGGTAATCGATCACCGCGCGCGCATCGCGCGGATCGTCGGTCACGAACGGTTCGTTGGTCAGGTTCTGGCCCTGGACAAACACCGACAGACCTTCGAGCGCGCTGCCCGGCTGGAAATCATAGCCAAGCTGCGCGTCGATGATCGTTTCGGCGCGCGCCCGGCGGCGCACCCGCTGGCCGCCGAAACCCGACAGCTCGCCGATGAAGCTCGACCGGTAGCGCGCGCTGACGCGCGCGTTGACGCCCCATTTTTCGAAATAGGCGGTGCCGTTGGCGACCCATTTCGAATAGCCGGGGATATCTTCCGCCGGCGCGCCGGGGTTCGGGCGGATCTTGGTCTTGGTATAGGAGACGCCGCCGGTGACGCCAAAGCCGTCGAGCGCCGAAGTGAAGGTGCTGAACGGTAGCGACCCGGCCAGTTCGGCGCCATAGAGCTTGCCGCCTTCGCCGTTGATCGGCGCGTTCACGGTGCCCATGTAATTGACGATGATCGGCAGCCCGCCCGCGTCGTTGCCCGGCGCCTGGATCGGATAGCCGGTGAAGTCGAACGGGATCGCCTGATTATAGATGTAGCTCTTGAGATCCTTGTAGAACAACTGCGCCGCAATATAGCCCGACGAACCGAAATATTTCTCCAGCGTCAGATCGGCAGCATTGGCGCGCCATGGGCGCAGATCGGGATTGCCCGAATCGCCGCGCACCACCGCGCAGGTCCGCCCCGCCGGGCACACGATGCCACCCGGATCGCCGATCGTCGTGCCATAGCTCAAGGTCGCGCGCAGGTCGTCGAGCCGCGGCCGGACGATTTCGCGCGCCACGCTGACGCGGACCACGAAGTCGCTGGCGGTGCGCAGCGACAGGTTCAGGCTGGGCAGCACATCGATATAGTCGGTGCTTTCGCGGCGCGGGATGCCCTGGATATTTGGCGAGCCGTTGGGGTTGGTGCCGGCAAAGGTTGCGCTGGCGCCGTTCGAATTCTGGTCGGTGAAGATCGCCTGCACCCCGACATTGCCGGTCAGCACCGACGACCCCAGTTCCTGATCGATATTCGCCTGGAGATAGGTGGTCATCTGCTTTTCGGCGACGTTGTACGCCTTGACCACCACGTCGCCATAAGGGTTGGGTACCAGCTGGTAGATGCCCGCGGCGAGCAGGTCGCGCGGATCATAGCTGATCACCGGACCCAGCCCCAGATAGGTCAGATCGGTCGTGCCGCGGCGGAACTGCGTCGGCACCGGCAGGCTGGTCAGCCCGTCGGTGTTGGCGATCAGGCCGACAAAGGCTTCGTCGGGGGTCAGCTGTTTGGTGCGGGTGGTGTAATTGACCCCGAACTGCACCGATTTCAGAAAGCCCTCCATCTCGCGTTCGATCTCGACGCGATACTGCCACAGCTCATCCTCGATGATGCGGTTATTGTAATAGCCGTCCTGGCCGCCGCGGATGCGCCCGCCGTTGACCCCGGTCTGGTCGCCGCCCCAGCCGAGCGGGCTGGTCAGCTGAATGAGGTTGTAATCGCCATAGTTCAGCGTCGGACGGAAAAAGGTGCCGTCGATGTCGCTGGTGAACCCGATGCTGTCCCGCGCGCCGACCCCGGCGCCGCGGCCGGTGCCCGAATTGCTTTCGAGGATCAGTTCGTTGCGGTCGGTTTTCGACATGCTGATGTCGGCATAGGCGTTCCAGCCGTCGTCGCCCTGCCAGCGGTTGTTCCAGCCGAAGCTGTACAGCTTGGCATTGCGTTCGAACACGTCGTTGCGCACCACCCCCTCGACATTGGTGAAGGTGCCGGCGCGGGCAAAGACGAATTCACCGCTGTCGTCGACGTCGGTGATGTTCACCCCGGCGCCGCCAAAGGCGAGCGGCAATTCGATGCCGCGCTTGATCTGATCGTCGCTGAAATCCGAATAGAAGGCGTCGAAGGTCGAGGTGAAATTGGGGGTCGGCGCCCATTCCAGCGTGCCCTGCAAGCCGAGGCGCTTCAGCCGGGTCGAGGTGGCGTAGGATTTCGAGCCGCCGAGCACGACCGGGCTGGCGAGGGTGCCGTTGCCGGCATAGCCCCAGGCGTTGAATTCCTGGATCTGATAGGGTTCGTCGAGATAGCTGGCCGACAGCGCAACGCCGAGCGTGTCATTGGCGAACTGGTCGACGAAGGTGCCATTAACCCGGTAGCCATATTTTTTCGAGTCGACGTTCAACCGGCCGATTTCGGCCCAGGTGCCGCGGCCGCCGATCGACAAGACGCGCTTGCCATATTCGAGCGGGCGGATCGTCTTGAGGTCGACGGTGCCCGACAGGCCCTGGCCGACGATCGACGCCATCGGTGATTTATACACGAGCACCTGATTGACGACTTCGGACGGATATTGGTCATATTCGACCGCGCGGTTGTCGCCGGTCGAGGTCTGTTCGCGGCCGTTGAGCAATGTCGTCGAGAAATCCGGGGCAAAGCCGCGGATCGAGATGGCGTTCGAGCGGCCCGAGACCCGCTGCGAGGTCAGGCCCGGCAGGCGCGCGATCGATTCGGCGATCGACGCATCGGGCAGCTTGCCGATGTCCTCGGCCGAGATCGATTCGACGACCTGGTCGCGGGTTTTCTTGGCGTTCACGGCGCTTTGCAGGCTGGCGCGAAAGCCGGTGACGACGATCGCGTCTTCGGCGCCTTCCTCGGCAGCGGGATCGGCGACGGGCGCGGTGTCGGCGTCCTGCGCCAGCGCGGCGCCCGGCAACAATGCGGTCAAGGCGACGCCGAGCGCGATGGCGCTGGCCCCGCGGCGAAGACTGGTCGATTTGGTCATGCTAAACTCCCCTGCAGCGACGGGGCGGTTTGGCCAGGCGACGGCAAAAGGGGGCGGCAATCGTGCCGCACGGCATCCTCTCTTCGACGCATGGGTTTTCCCATCGCGGCCTAGCAATTGGAGCCAATCGGCGGGGACGGCCATAGGGTATACGTATACGCATATTATGCGGACGCGCCGCCTGTCGCCGAAATGTCACGATTCCGGCGGGTTGCACCGGTACATTCGCGGCGATCAAATTCTTGGCAGCAACCGGACCACTCGCTAGGTTCGCGCCAGCAGCGACCCACGACAAGGCCGCCGCACCAGGGAGATTTGCATGGGGCGTCAGCCCTCGGCCAAACCGACAAGTTTTGACATCGCCTATCTGGCAGGGGTGTCGCAGCCCACGGTGTCGCGCGCGCTGCGCGGCAGCAAATCGGTCAGCGCCGCGACCCGCGCCAACATCGAACGCATCGCGCGCGAACTCAACTACACCGTCGACAAAAACGCATCGAGCCTGCGGTCACAGCGCACCCATACGCTCGCGTTGCTGTTCTTCGAGGATCCAACCCCCGACGAATCGATGATCAACCCGTTCTTCCTGTCGATGCTGGGGTCGATCACCCGCGAATGTGCGCTGCGCGGCTATGATTTGCTGATCAGTTTCCAGCAGATGCACAATGACTGGCACGTTGCCTATCAGGACAGCCACCGGTCCGACGGGATCATCCTGCTCGGCTATGGCGATTACCAGCTTTACCTCACCAAGCTGGAGCATCTGGTCGAGATGGGGACGAAGTTCGTGCGCTGGGGGTCGGTGTCCGACGATGGCATCGGGCTGACCGTCGGATCGGACAATGTCGGCGCGGGCGAACAGGCGGGCGCGCATCTAATCGCGATCGGGCGGCGGCGGATCGCTTTTCTGGGCGATGCATCGGACCATGCGCCCGAGTTTCAGGACCGCTACACCGGGCTTTGCCGCGCGATGCGGCAGGCGGATGTCGAACCCGACCCGGCGCTGCAACGCGATGCGGTGTCGTCGGAGGATTCGGGCTATGCCGCCGCAAAATCGCTGCTCGCCAGCGGCAAGCCGTTCGACGCGATCTTTGCCGCGAGCGACCTGATCGCGATCGGCGCGATGCGCGCGCTGGCCGAAGCGGGGCTGCGCCTGCCGCAGGATGTCGCGATCATCGGCTTCGACGACATTCCCTCGGCCAGCCTGACCTCGCCGACGCTGACCACGGTGATGCAGGATATGAAGGGCGCCGGGACGCTGCTCGTCGATGCGCTGCTGGCGCGGATCGACGGCCGTCCGGTCGAACGCACGATGCTGCCCGCGCGGCTGATCAAGCGGCAGAGTACGGCGGTTTAACCACCAGATCCTCCCCGTCGCGCAGCGATGGGGAGGTGGCAGCCCGAAGGGCTGACGGAGGGGCTTGTGGCGCGACGTCGCGGCCCCTCCGCCACTCATCTGCGATGAGCGGTCCCCCTCCCCATGGCTTCGCCACAGGGAGGATTGGGAGGAACGTATTCGTATACTTAGGCGCGGCGCGCTTGCCCTCCCCCACCCGCGCTGCAATCCTCCGCGCCGACAAGAGCCGCCAATGCGGCCATGGGGAGAGACACATGGATAAGCCGCGGCAGGGCTTTGCCGGCCTTTGGAACATCAGCTTCGGCTTTTTCGGCATCCAGATCGGCTTTGCGCTGCAAAATGCCAATATGAGCCGCATCTTTCAGTCGCTGGGCGAGGATATCGAAAAACTGCCCGGGCTGTGGGTCGCGGCGCCGCTGACCGGATTGCTTGTCCAGCCGATCATCGGCCATCTGAGCGACAAGACCTGGCTTGGCCGGCTCGGGCGCCGCCGCCCTTATTTTCTCGCCGGCGCGATTCTCGCCGCGATCGCGCTGTTCGTGATGCCCGAAAGCCCGGCGGTCTGGTTTGCGGCGATGATGCTGTGGATTCTCGACGCCTCGCTCAACATCTCGATGGAACCGTTCCGCGCCTTTGTCGGCGACATGCTGCGCCGCGACCAGCATAGCGCGGGCTATGCGGTGCAGACCGCGTTCATCGGTGCGGGGGCGGTCGTCGGGTCGCTGTTCCCGACGCTGATGGAGGCGATGGGGGTCGCCAATGTCGCGCCGCCGGGGCAGATTCCCGACACGGTCAAATATGCCTTTTGGTTCGGCGGCCTCGCGCTGTTCCTGTCGGTGCTGTGGACGATCGTCACGACGCGCGAATATGACCCCGCCGAAATGGCAGCCTTTGCCGAGCGCGATGCGGCGGCCGAAACCCCCGCGATCCGCGCCCTTGCCTCGCACAGCTATGCGACCAGCCTGCTCTGGATCGCCGCGGGCGGGGCGGTCGTCGCGATCCAAATGCAGTTCGCGCTGCTGCGCGAGGTGCTGCTGCTTGGCGCGCTGCTGATCGGCTATGGCCTCGCCAGCATGCTCGCCATCGCCCTCGCCCGCGGCGGCAATGACAAGAATATGCTGTCGAGCATCGTCGGCGATTTCGCGGGTATGCCGCCGCTGATGAAGCGCCTCGCGCTGGTGCAATTCTTCAGCTGGTCGGCGCTGTTCATCATGTGGATCAACACGACGCCGGTGGTCACCCAATATCATTATGGCACCACCGACCCGGCGTCGGCGGCGTATCAGACGGGCGCAAACTGGGTTGGCGAGCTGTTCGCGATATACAACGGCGTCGCCGCAATCGCGGCGCTCACCCTGCTGCCGTGGCTGTCGGCGCGCATCGGGCAGGCGCGCACCCACATCGTCGGGCTGGTGTGCGGTGCGATCGGCTTTGGCAGCTTTTTCCTGCTGCGCGATCCGAACCAGCTGATCGTCAGCGAAATCTTCATCGGCATTTTCTGGGCGTCGGTGCTTGCGATGCCCTATGCGATGCTCGCCTCCAGCCTGCCGCAGGCCAAGCTCGGCATCTATATGGGGCTGTTCAACGTCTTTGTCGTCGTGCCGCAATTGCTCGTCGCGACGGTCATGGGATCGATCATGCAGGCCTTTTTCCCCGGCGAGCCGATCTATACCATGGCGTTTGCGGCAGCGACGCTGCTGCTCGCGGCGCTCGCGATGCTGCGCGTCGTGCCGCTGATGCCCAAGGGCGGACTGGCCGCCTAGCTCGACCAGCCGCCCGCGAGGGCGCGGAACAGCGCGATCTGGCGGCGCGAAATCTGGCCGTCCTGCGCCGCGAGCACCGCCTCGGCCTCGGCAAAGGTGCGTTCGGCGTCGAGCCATTCGAACGAATCCGAGGCGCCCTCCTGCCGTTTGACGCGCACGATGCGCGCGGCACGCTCGGCCTGATCGCGCGCGGCGCGGAGCGCCTGCCGCTGTTCGAGGGCGCGCGCATAGGACGACAGCGCGGTTTCGGTTTCCTCGAGCGCGCGCAGCACCGTGCCGTCGAACTCGGCGAGCGACGCCTGGGTGTCGGCCTCGGCCGCCGCGATCCGCGCCCGCGCCGGTTCCTGATTGGGGAAGGCCCAATTGAGCAACGGCCCGAGCAGCCAGCGGATCGGCCCGCCGCCGAACACATCGCCAAGGCCCGATCCCGTCGACCCGGCCGACCCGCCGAGCGTGATGCGCGGATACAGGTCGGCGGTCGCGACCCCGATGCGCGCGGTGTCGGCGGCCAGGCGGCGCTCGGCAGCGCGAATATCGGGACGGCGCTTCAGCAGCGCCGCCCCATCACCGACCGGGATGGGATCGGTGATTTCGAGGCTGATGTTGCGGTCCGCCGCGATCGCGGGGAGCGCCGCGGGGGCACGACCGGTCAGAGTCGCGAGGCGGAACAAAGCCGCCTGCCGCTCGGCCTCGATGGAGGGAATGTCGGCCGCGCGCTGGTCGCGCAGCGTCGTGATGCGGGCAAGGTCGAGCCCCGTCGCCATCCCGACGTCCTTGCGCCGCTGGGTCAGCGTCACCTGCTGGTCGAGCAGGCTGACGATACGCCGCGCGACGTCGAGCCGGGCGGCACCCGACGATGCGTCGGCATAGGCCTGGGTGGTGTCGGCGGCGACGATCACCCGCACCGCATCAGCATTGGCCTCGGCGGCGGCGGTGTCGCCCCGCGCCGCCTCGACCGAGCGGCTGACGCGGCCGAACAGGTCGACTTCGTAGGAAAGGTTCAGCCCGACATCGACCGCCCAATCCTCGCGGTCGGCGGTCGGCGGACGCTGGCCTTCGGGGCTGCGACCATAGTTTGCGCCAGCGCCGATCTGCCCCTGCGGCAGCCGGTCGGCGCGTGCGCCGCGCAGCGACGCGCGCGCGCGCGCGATATTCGCCACCGCAACGCGGACGTCGGTGTTCGCCGCGAGCGCATCGCCAACGAGCCCGTCGAGGACGGGATCGTCATAGAGCCGCCACCAGTCGGCTGCGACCGGCGCGAGGGTCACCGCAGGGCTGTTTGCCGAGATGAACGGCCCGGTGGCGACGGGTGCCGACGCCGATTGCGGCGCCTTGTAATTGGGGCCGACGGCGCAGGCGGCGAGCGCGAGGGCCGAGGCAGCGGTGAGGATATTGCGAAGGGTCATGATCTTGCTCCTTATTCCGCCGGGACCGGCAGCGCCGTCCCATGGTCGTCCGCCCCGCGCCGCGCGCGCCGCTCGGCCGACCAAAGGCTGAGCGAACGGGCGACGACGTAGAAGGTCGGGGTGAAGATGAGGCCGAACGCCGTCACGCCGAGCATGCCGAAGAAGACGGCAGTGCCGAGCGCCTGGCGCAGCTCCGCGCCTGCTCCGCTTGCGATCAAGAGCGGCACGGCGCCGAGGATGAAGGCAAAGCTGGTCATCAGGATCGGGCGCAGACGATCGCGTGCCGCGCGCACCGCGGCTTCGATCGGCGACAGGCCATCCTGTTCCTCGGCCTGCTTGGCGAATTCGACGATCAGGATCGCGTTCTTCGCCGCGAGCGCGATGAGCACGACGAGCCCGATCTGGGTCAGCACATTATTGTCCATGCCGCGCAAATTCACCCCGATCATCGCCGCGAGCAGACACATCGGCACGATGAAGATGATCGCCAATGGCAGCATCAGGCTTTCATATTGCGCCGCCAGCACCAGGAAGACGAAGACCACCGCGAGCGCGAAGACGATGCCCGCGGTGTTCGCCGCCGCCTTTTGCTGGAAGGCGATGCCGGTCCATTCGGTGCCATATCCCGCGGGGAGTGTCTCCGCCGCAACCTTTTCCATCGTCGTCAGCGCCGCGCCCGACGACGCGCCCGGCGCTGTATCACCGTCGATCTCGACCGCGGGGAAGAGGTTGTAGCGCGTGACGCGATACGGCCCGGTGCGGTCCTCGAAATTGGCAACCGACCCGATCGGCACCATCGCGCCGCTGTTCGACCGCGTTTGCAGGTTCGCAATATCGGCGACGGTCTGGCGATAGGGGGCGTCGGCCTGTGCGGTGACGCGGTAGGTGCGGCCGAGCAGGTTGAAATCGTTGACGAACGCCGAGCCGAGATAGACCTGGAGCGCCTCGAACACGCGCTCGGGCGGGACGCCGAGCATATTCGCCTTGGCCCGGTCGATGTCCGCATAGATGCGCGGGTTGGTCGCGTCGAAAAAGGTGAAGACATTGGCGAGACCCGGGGTCTGGTTCGCCTTGCCGATCAGATTGTTCGTCTCGTTGGCGAGCGCGGCATAGCCGTTCCCGCCGCGATCCTGGACGATCATCCGGTAGCCGCCCGCCGAGCCGATGCCCTGGATCAGCGGCGGCGGGATGATGACGATCTGCGCCTCGGTGATGTCGGCGGTGTTGGCGCGCGCCTGGTTGATGATGTCGTCGAGCTTGACGCCGAGCTTCGCACGCTCCTCGAACGATTTGAGCGGGAAATAGGCGGCGGCCGAGTTCGGCGCGAGCGTCTGCGACGGGCCGTCGAAGCCCGCGAGCATCACCGAGCCGAGGACACCCTCGACCGGCAGCACCCGGCCGGCGACCTTTTTGAGCACTGCGTCGGTGCGCTCGACCGACGCGCCGGCGGGCAGCTTGGCGACGACGAGGAAATAGCCCTGATCCTGGGCCGGGATAAAGCCGGTCGGCGTCGCCCAGAACAGGCCCGCAGTCGCGGCGATCAGCGCGGCGTAGGTGACCATCATCTTTTTCGGCGCGCGCACCAGCCGATCGGTCAGCCGCGCATAGGCATCGCTCATCCGTTCAAAATTGCGGTTGAAACTGTCACCGGCGCGGCGGACGAGCCGCATCCCGCGCCCCTCGTTCTGCGGCGCCGCATGCGGTTTGAGCAGGATCGCCGCGAGCGCGGGCGACAGGGTGAGCGAGAGGATCAGCGAGATGATCGTTGCGGTCGAAATCGTCACCGCAAACTGCTGATAGAAAGCACCCGAAAGGCCGGTCAGGAACAGGGTCGGGACGAACACTGCGCAGAGCACGAGGACAATCGCGACCAGCGCCCCCGACACCTCGTCCATCGAGGTGCGCGCCGCTTCGAGCGCCGACATCCCGCGTTCGAGATTGCGTTCGACATTCTCGACGACGACGATCGCGTCGTCGACGACGATGCCGATCGCCAGCACCAGCCCGAACAGCGAGAGGTTGTTGAGGCTGTAGCCGAACGCCGCGAGCACCACGAAGGTGCCGATCAGCGACACCGGGATCGCCAGCACCGGAATGATCGCCGCGCGCCATTTCTGCAGGAACACCAGGATGACGATGACCACCAGAATCACCGCCTCGATCAGGGTTTCCATCACCGCGTCGATCGACTGCGCGATGAATTCGGTGGGGTTATAGATGACGCGATATTCAAGGCCCTTGGGGAAGGTTTTCGACGACGACGCCATTTCGGCCTCGACCGCTTCGGCGGCGGCGAGCGCGTTCGATCCGGGACGCTGGAACACCGCCATGATGACGGTCGGGTCACCCGAGAGATAGGTGTTGCTGTTGTAATCCGACGCGCCGAGTTCGACCCGCGCGACGTCCGATACGCGGACCTGCCGCCCATCGGCATCGCTGCGGATGACGATATTGGCAAAATCCTTGGGATCGGTCAGGCGGCCCTGCGTTTCGACGTTCAGCTGGAAATCGCTGCCATCGGCATAGGGCGGCTGGCCGAGCGTGCCCGCCGCGACCTGGACATTCTCCCGCCGCAGCGCGGCGACGATCTCGCCCGCGGTCAGGTCGAGCGCGGCGGCGCGGCCGGGGTCGATCCACACCCGCATCGCATAGTCACGCGCCCCGAACAGCCGCACGTCGCCGACGCCGTCGATGCGGCTCAGCCGGTCACGCAGTTGGGTGAGTGCATAGTTGGAGATATAGGCGCGATCGAGCGACTTGTCGGGCGACACCAGATTGACGACCATCAGGAAGTCGGGCGACGTCTTGCGCGTCACCACGCCCAGCCGCTGCACCGTTTCGGGCAGCCGCGGGGCCGCGATGGCAACGCGGTTCTGCACCAGCACCTGCGCGGCGTCGAGGTCGGTGCCGATCTTGAAGGTCACGGTGATCGTGACATTGCCGTCGCCGGTCGACTGGCTGCTCATATAGAGCATATTGTCGACGCCGTTGATTTCCTGCTCGATCGGCGCCGCCACCGTGTCGGCGACCGTTTCGGCCGACGCGCCGGGGTAATTGGCCGAGACGGTCACCGTCGGCGGGACGATGTCGGGATATTGCGAGACGGGCAGGCCGATATAGGCGACCGCGCCGACGATGGTGATGATGACGGCGAGCACCGCGGCAAAGATCGGCCGGTCGATGAAAAAGCGGGATAGGCGCATGGGAGAGCCCCTGTCTGGAAATCGAAACGGAGTCGGAACCTCAATCCCCCGCGTCATCCCGGCGAAGGCCGGGATCTCGACGTTGAGGACGGACGCGCCGTTGAGATCCCGGCCTCCGCCGGGATGACGAATTTACTTATTTGGCAAAGGTCGCCTGCGCCGACACCGGCTCGGCCGCAGCCGCCGCGCCCTGCTTCGGCGTCGTCGCAGCGATCTTGCCCGCCCGGATCACCGCCTTGGTGCCCGGCCGCGCGAACTGGTGTCCGGTGATGACGACCTGATCGGTCGGGGTCAGCCCCGACCGGATGACGCGCAGGCCATCGACTTCGGGACCGATTTCGACCGGCTTGGCCGCAACCATGCCGTCCTTGCCGACGACATAGACGATCTTGCGCGCCTGATCGGTCTGCACCGCGGCGGCGGGGATCAGCAGCGCGCGCGCCGTCTGGCCAGTCGACAGGCGCATGTTGCCGAACATGCCGGGGGTCAGGAACATTTCGGGGTTGGCGAAGCGGGCACGGGCGCGGATCGTGCCCGAACGCGGGTCGAGGCCGTTGTCGGTAAAGTCGAGCTGCCCATTCCAGCGATAATCGCCTTCGTCCTGCAGGCGGACCTCGACCGTCGCGCCCTGTTCGGCGGCGGCGCGCTTGGCCTTCAGGAACAGCGCTTCGGAGCCCTGGAAGCTGAAGTAAATCGGGTCCATCGCGTTGATCGTCGTCAGCAGCGTGCCGCCGGCGTCGCCCGCCGACACCAGGTTGCCCGCATCGATCTGACGGTCCGAAATGCGGCCGCCCATCGGGGCGCGGACGACGGTGAATTCGACATCGAGCGAACGCGCCGCGATGCGCGCGTCGGCACCGGCGAGCGCCGCCGAGGCGGCGTTGACGCGGGCGCGGAGGCGGTCGATCTCGCTCTGCGATACCGCTTCGACCTCGACAAGGCGGCCGGCGCGGTCGAGTTCGAGCCGCGCGAGCGCCAGATCGCTGCGTGCACTGGCTGCCGCAGCGCGTGCTTCGGCGAGCGCGGCGCGATAGGGGCGCGGATCGATGGTGAACAGCGGCTGGCCCTGGCGGACGATCTGGCCGTCGGTAAAATGGATGGCGGTGATCGCGCCCGAGACGCGCGGGCGCACCTCGACCGCCTTCGACGCCTCGAAACGGCCGATATAGTCGTCCCACAACGTCACATCGCGCGCGATCGGCGCGGCGACGGTCAGCACCGGCGCGGGCGCCGCGGCGGCCGGCGGGGCGCCGTCGCGCAGCAACCACCAGGCGCCGATCACCAATATGATGAGCGCCCCGATCCATCCGGCGCGGCGGCCGCGGGCGGGACGCAGCAAGGTCTTGAGTTCACGGCGGACCGTCGCATCGGCGGGGTCGAGCTTTTCGATTGGGGTGTGGACGGTCATCGGGGGTGCCCTCTTCTCTTCATGCAATTCGGTCGGCTGCGCACGGGACACAGCGGTTCACAGCACCGGAAGCAGGCTTCCGGTGGGGGGTATTCAAACAATCCTCATGGCGGGACGGCCCTCTGCGAAGAGGACGGCCGCCCGTCCGGCCGCCCGCACCAAAAAATGCGCGCGCGCCGGTCCCTGTTCTATCTTGCCGGCAAACGCCGTCAGGCGCCCGACCGGAGCAAGGCCCGCTCCCGGGATATATTCGATGCTGGGGGTTCCGGCCGCCGCACGATCATTGTCACGCGGCGGC
>Ga0209232_1000363_pt1 | contig 28327 bp, 44 predicted proteins | sample ETNvirenome_2_60_FD_184066 | JGI IMG/M metagenome (GOLD analysis project Ga0209232, IMG submission 184066) | Marine viral communities from the Pacific Ocean - ETNP_2_60 (SPAdes) (version 2) | ecosystem: Environmental > Aquatic > Marine > Oceanic | place: Pacific Ocean | collected 2013-06-22
AAACTCAGCAAACACAGGGTCAGCTGTTATTGGCATAGGAATTGTTGCAGCAAAAGGTTCTGCTACCACTTCATCGTCTCCATCTAATATATTATAAGCACTAGCATCAAACATTTGACTTCCGTACAAGTGTCCTGCACCTGTTACAGGGTTTACAGTATTTCTTTTGTAAGTCTTAAAAACCCAATCGTCTTCATCTTCAACAAACTTAAAGATTGTTTTTTTATTTAAATCTGTCAAAGGTTCAAGCTTTATATTTGATATGTCTATTTTCTCCGTCCAATCGTGTTCAACTCCTCTTGACTTTAAAGATAAATCAGACACATCATTACTAAAAGTATTGTCTATAAATACATCAGAATAAGGTTCTATTAAAAGATTGTTAGGATTGTTAGGATTAGGAATAGTTACTAAATTGAACATAGTCATAATTCCCTTTAAAAAAGTCCATTGATTAATATCTGCTCTTGAATTACTTATCAACGCATAAGGGTCTTGAGCTTGATTTTTGACTTTAAACTCCATAATACTTTTAAGTGGATCTCCCCCTGCATCTAAATAATTACTCATACCAATTTTATCATTATCTGCTGCATATTGGCTTACACGACTTTGTGCCTGTATATATTCTCCTACCTGTAATACTGTATCGACAGTTCCTACAAGGTCTTTCTCATATCCTGATGGTATACTAGCATTATTTTCTGCAAGAACTTCTATACATTGACCATTAGAATTAAATTTACCTACTCTAAGAAAATTATAATAGGCATAAGTGGATGCGTAACTTCTTAGTTTAATTTGATAATATAATTCTACTTCTAAATTATTTACAGGTGATGTAAACTTATATTTGGTATTATCCCAATAATCATATACCCCACCTATGTTAGTTTCATTTACGTTTAATTTTATAAATGAATTAGCATTATAAGAAGTTTCATTAATATAAAATATAGGAGTAGTTGTATATGTTTTTTGCCACATCTGACGTAAAGTACCACTAACTTCTAAAACTGAACCAAATTCAGAAGCACCCCAATTAAAGTCCATATACAACTTTTTAAAATCATCTGTATTAAAGAAGTCACTTGTGTATGTAAATATATTTGTAGCTTTAAAAATTCTATCTATTAAATATTTAACTTGAAGAAAAGGTCTAAATGCTTGTTCTAAATTCTTTAACTCCGGCATACCTGCTGTTCCATTATTACCATTCGATACTAGCCATTGTTTCGTCCAATCTACAAAAGGATATTTGAGTGTATCATAATCACTTCTATAACCTGATGTACTTGGGTTGGTATAAGGAAAAGCTGTTCCTGAATCATTCCAACTATTAGTAATAGCAGTAATATCGTAAACGTGATCTAATTCATTTGTATTAATATTTGCAAATGTTCTATCTTTTAATACATCGGCTAATGCTACTGCTTCAGAAAATAGATTGACATTATAACTTACTTCTCCATCTTTATCGCTAATGTCTAACATTCTTAAATACCCTTCAAATAAAATAAAACCTTCTTGCTTTAGAACGCATTGGGTTCTTATATAAGGATTAAAGGATAGAACATTCATAGTAGTTCGAGTTATCTCAAACATACTATCAAATATCTGATTGTTTCTTTTTGTTGCAGGTAAATTAAATGCTTTAGAATAAGATTGTACTTTCTCTGCTGTATTTTTGAAATCATCAACACTTAATGATAATGGTATGTCTTCATCTTCATATAAATCAACTATCACTTGACCATCTGATAAGTCTGTATAAACTAAGCCCGGAGTTGTACCTGTTTCAGCAACTGAAGCTTCAATAATAGTGATGTCTTGTGTTACTTGTCCTGACCAAGTTATCATAATAGTATCACTTGAAGTCTGAGCTATAAAGTCAAAAGTATATTCCACCCCATTCGGTGTCATATCACCTCCTGACAAGATTGCTTCAGTATTTATTAATGTAGATGTAGCCCCTTCAAAAGCAGTAACTCGGAGTTCTACGCTAGAATGTACAGGTTGTGTAATAGCCGTTACTCCACCTAACGTTAAGGTATAACTTTGCCCTACTGTCAATGCTGATAATCTTTGGTAAACACCTATACTTGAATCTTGAGCAGGTATATGAAATGCTGTACGCATATCAATCGCACCACCTCCTGTTGCAGTAGTAGGGGTATTTGGGGTTCTATATTTTACCCATTGATTAATAACAGGTGGGTTGTTTGTAATAGCTTCAAACATAACAGGGAATGTAGGTGGTGGTCCCGGTGGTAAGGCTCCTGCTGCTGTCATATAATCAGTTGCAGGGTCTATTGTTAAAAAGGACATTGTAGCATCCATTAAAAATTCACCTTGCCAACTAGACATTGAATTATGTCTACCTCTATAATTTTGAGGATATAAAATCAGTTGTACATTCATTATATAGCTTGTGTTCTAAGGGTTTTACTCTTTTCTATTTCAAAAGTATATTGTATTAATTTATCATTTGCTACCGTCTTTTCTGTAAAGCTTGAAGTGACTAACCTTACAGGTGTAACATAATTATTAAGTACTGAATTTGTAATATCACTTTGATAAGTATCTAACATATAGACCTCAGGACTATTTATCATTTCTTCTAACATTGTATTAAAATCTTCACTAATATAATCTGTGTTAATTCTTATTCTTTCAGTAGCATTAACTCTAAAAGATTTCTTACCACCTTTATATCCGTGAACCTTATAGGTTTCTGTGTTCCAAGTACCTGCTAATTGTGTGTAAGTAGAACCTTGTGTTGATATTGTTCTTACTGATTTTTTATTGAATGTAAAGTAATCCCACACACCCCATTGATTTAACCAACAAAGTCTAATTGGTTTATATTGTTTCAAGTCAGGGCAGTTTAGATGGATTGTATAAGTTTTAGTCATTGCATTTGAGCCGTCCATTCCTATTATTTCAATTTTCCCTCCTTGTATTTGCCCTGTATTAACGTAGTTTATAAAAGTTGGCTCCCAATTATATAGATTAGCAGGGAAGCAACCGAAATACAACATTCTAACACCTGTTGTTGAACCTAAATTTGCTGTTAAATCCCAAGCTCCATTTGCTAGTGTTTTGTCTACGTGAACGGCAGATAAGCCCCCACCAAGACTATCATAATAAAGTAAACGTATTCTGCTTATTTGGGCATTTCCTAAAATTTCAGGACTAAAAAAAGCCATCGTTCCATAATCATCTATATTTGCATATTGAGTAGTAGGTGCATTAGTCAAGAACTCTTTACTTGTTCCATCTGTCAAAAATCTAGTTTGCCAATCGTAACCAAAGTTTTGATTTGAAGCTCCACCATAATCAAGTATGTTGCTGAATTTTAAATAGCCATTGAATAAAGTAAAGTTTGAAGAATTAGTTGATACTCCCTCTGCTTTAGCTACATCATTAGGTTTTGTATTATCTGCTCCTAAGTATTCTATTCCAAATTGTATTTTTAACCAACGTAATGCATTATCATTTTGAGAATACTTGTCAATTAAGTGTATTGGGTGTTGATAGAGTTTAGAGTTTAATCCTTTGTATGTACTACCATCACCTAGTGAAGAACCTAAATTATCAGGACTAACAAAATTCTCAATAATTTGACTTAAATCAAAAATACCACGACCTACATTATTAGGGGTAATCTTAAATGTTCCTACTAGGTTTTCAGTATTTGATACGTTAGGAGGATTAAATTGAGCTATATGAACTTCTGCTATAAATTTTACTTTTGCTTGTTCAGCTACTATTGTATTCTCTGCTACTGCAAATATCACCTCCTGTCCGACAGGAAGAACTTGATATCTTGGTTTTTGTTCTATTATTATTGCCATTAGCTTACTTGTGTTATTGTTTCTTGGTCTAAAGTATTTAAAATGTCTTCGGCTACATTATCTAGTAATTCTGTACCAAATTGCTTTAATCCAAGTCCTAAAGGTTTTTGAAAAAAGCTTAAACTTTTAATACCATCTCTTTTAATTTTTCTAGCTATAAGGAACACTAAACTCTTTCGTGCAATAAATTTACCTCCCTTATCTCTTGGTGCTATTCCTTTTCTTACCACCCATTTATCTAACACTCCACTTGGTGGTTGTTTTGTTGTATATTTATATGGGCTTGAAACTGTCTTGCCTTCATAAGTTTTATATTTCTGATTGACTTTTGTTCCTGAAACCCCTTTGTCTACAAATTCTCCATAATAAGACATATAGAATTGTACCGTAAACCCATCACCATCTTCAATAATTTCAAAGCGTAATGAATTTTCTAATGCAGTTCCTCCTCCTTTAGCTTTTTGTAAATTACCCTTTGCTCTATTTACAACCTGCTTACCGAAACTATTTAGATACCTTTCTATATTCTCAGTTTTCATTATACAAGCCCTACAAATAATTCTACCTGAGCATCTGCTGAACCTCTTGGTTTTATTTGAATACTTGTTACATTTTCTAATGTACCAAAAGCAGGTGATGTATCAGTTTCACCTATTGCTGTTGTATCTGCTTGACATAATATATGAGAATTACCTGCTGTTAATACTACCTGATAGTTGGTGTTTGTTGTTACTATCGCTATGTCTACAACTTCTGTATCACTTAGATTAGTTACTCTTATGTATTTTGTTCTGTCTACGTCTATTGCTCCTGCTGAAGTATAAGGAGCTGCTGCAAAAGTTGCAATAGTTGTAACCTGACCATGAACACAAGTTACTATACGTTCCATAACGTCTACTATACCTGTTGTTGTTACTGTGTTTGTTGAACCTCTTGTAGAACCATTTAAGGTTACACCTTCAGAGATTGTTGTTATTAAGTTTGCCATATTAAAAGTTTATTGTTATTTTAAAAAATCCTATTTCTATTTTATATTTACCTATTTTAAATTTCATTAGTACCCTGCTCCTTGTTGTGTTACAGGAATATCACAAGTTTGAAAGTCATTTTCAACTAATACTCCTATCTGAAAAGTCCACCCACAACATAAGTTGTCAAATCTTTCTGAGAAGGGCTCTATCGTGAATTGTCCTTCCGTGAAATATATTGGAGCATTGATGTCATTAACTCCATCTAATGATTGTCTCTCACTATGCCTTAACATTCCAATAAAGTCTGTGCTAATATCTAAGCATTGATTAAATACTTCTTGTTCATTATCTTTTGTATTTACCAATTTAGTAAGCAATGAATGTTGTTGAGTTTGCCAATCAGATTTCTCACTTACCATATCCATAATAAATATCTGAAAGTTGTAAGTTAATTGACTATCACCTGTAACTACTGATGTTGGGTTTATATGCAACAAAGGAAACTTAGTTCCCTTCTCTAAGTCTACGTCATATATATCACCTACTGAAACAGTAAATATCTGCTCGTGATATTCACCTAATCTTATTAATGTATTTACTACATTGTTATAGCTTTTGTTCTCTACCATTTAAGTTTACTTTATTTTGTTCGTTTAAATCTGTTTCATAAGTTAACCAAGTTAATGCTTCTAACAAGTTTAATTTTGTAATTCTGTCTAAGTTTACTATCTCCCCATTTGTTAATCTATACATCACACCGAACCACGACCACTTTTCTGCAAAACCTTTATCTCCTATTGCTTCTTTATTTCCTTCAGCTGACGAATCAAAAACAACGGCAAAGTCGCGAATAATATCTTGACGAAAAGATAAAAAAAAACCAATGCACTTTGCACTTGTTCTGCTGACATCTTCTTCATTTCTTCTGCCCTGAGTCTTATATTACCATCATAAGCTTCAATAGTATAAATATCATTCTTCTTTTCTTTTATCGGTCTATACAATACAGCCATTACTTCAGGTAAATGTTCTTCAATATCATCCTTTATAAATGTTTCAATGTCTGCATATTCACCAAGAGTTATTTCAGACAAATCAGGGTGAAACCCATACTCCTTACCTTCTATCTCAATTATCTTTTTTAAGAACTTATCTTCCTTCTTTTGATACTCTGCTATCTTATTCAGTATCACAGCTACATCTTGTATTCCCAATTCCTTTATTAACTTCTTTGGAATATTAGACAAAGCTGCTATTGTTTCTTCTGCTTCCTCACTCTTTGTTACTTCTTTAAATTTTATAAGTTTAAGCCAAGTTTCTAAAGTAACTTCTGACCAACTGTTTATTAATTTAAATTTTTTAACCTTCCCTTTTTTCTCAATTTTAACTTTCATATACTATATAATAGAAATTTGTTGATTTTAGTTTACTGTACAAAATACCTTCCTGCATTAGGATTATCTAAGTGATAAATAACATTGTATCTTATTCCATCAATTGCGTGGTTGTAACTATCTACATAAAGCTTAGAACCCTTATCTGCATATATATAATTGTTCAGCTCTTTTGCTATATTAGTTGATTCAGGTGTTATGATTAGTTCATAATCTTGCATACGTGTTATTCCACTCTCAATAGTTCCTTTTTTAACAGGTTTAATATTTACTCCTAAATGTCTAAGGTCTGCTATTAATCTTGGCTCTGCCGAATCAGCAATAATAAGCTTATCATCAACTTTGTCTAATATAATTTTAGCTAATTCATTTGACTTTAAACCATTCTTATAGATATGTTCTTTTAGATAAATCTTTCTTTTCTTTTTATCAATAGCAACTTCTGTCAAACTATCAGGGTCTACACTAAAACCAAAGTCCATTCCACAAGATGTTTGAAGCCCATCAGGATTAAATTCACCTATACTCCAATTTTCAAATACAACTCCTTCTGCTTTATCTAACCACCCTCCAAGTATTTTGTGTTGATACTTTTTAAAATTAATATGCTTTATAGCTTTAATACGCTCTAGGAAGCTCTTAGACAGATTATCTTTATTGTCTAGGTATGTACTATGGATATAACACACATTGCCTTTAACGCCATTAAAACCTGCTTCTACACCTTTATCCTCAAAGAACCTTTTATATATCCAATGTTCTTTTGTTACAGGGTTCAATATAAGTATAATTCTATTCTGTACATCTTTCTCTCTAATACTAAGGTCTATTGTATCAAATATATCTTCATCAACTAATTCTTCTGCTTCATCAAGCACCCAACAACTTATACCTTGTAATGACTTTAAACTTGCAGTTTGATTACCTGCTGATGTCTTAATCCCTCTAAATAGTATGTCTGATTTGTTTCCTATATTTACAACTTCAGCCTTATTAATACTAAAAATATTTTCAAAACCTAATAAACTTATCTTTTCTAAAAACTCAGGAATGATTGACAAGTGAGCAGACACCATTGTATATCTTGTAAACAATATCCTAATATTTTTAGACATTGTAAGTAAAGTAAGAAATACAGTAACAGCAAAAGATTTACCTGAACCCCTACCACCTGTAATTATGTAGTACCTAGCTTCGGTAGAAAAAAGTGCTTGATATTTATTATTCAGTATCAGTTTCTATGAATGTTATTACAGGCATATTGATAGCCTTATCACCTGATGTTATATCTAATTTGTTTGTTTCATTCCAACCAAGTCTAGTCTTAGCTGCGTGTATTACAACTGAAGGCACTTTATCCTTTACACATTCATAATACTTTGACTTAATAAAGTCTTGTTGTATGTTTTCTATTTCTTCAACCTTTGCTGCAAACTCCTCATCTTCTTTTAGCCATTTATAAAAGTTTGTCCTTGATAAGTCGCAAGACTTTAATGCTGTTGTGATTACTCCTAGTGAGCTTTCTAAAGCTTTGAGCAATCTCTCTTTGTTAATCTTTGTTCTATTTTGTTCCATTTATATAATCTTCTAAATTGTTTTTAACTTCCCAATTCAATACTTTTTTAGTATCATTTGGTATTGTTAAAGCACTTACTCTCTCCCCTTCTCGTTTAGGCAAATACTTTATATTATCACTAAACATTTTAGCAACTTCATTAATTGAATAGTCTATATCGCTACTCAAATACCATTCCCTACATCTATCTTGTTTCCCTATTTTAATTAAAGCATCAACAATATCGTCTATATGAGTAAATTGTCTTGTTTGTTCTCCATCTCCTACAACTGTTAATGGTTTGCCTTCTTTATATTGCTTTTCAAATATACCTATTACAGTAGCGTAATCTCCTTCTGTTATATGATTACGACCATATACATTATAGAAATAACATATCTCAGATTTTAATCCATACCATTCAGAATAGTTTTTAATTAATTCTACCATTTTAGCTTTTACCCATGAATAAGGACTTAGACTTTCATTCCCTCCAAACTTAGAACTTGATGCAGAGTATATTAATTTTGCTCCCCACTTCTTACACTGTTCGACTACTCTACTTGTACCCCATAAATTAGTTGTTGTTAAGTATTCTACATCTTTGAATGATGGTACAACTCTTGAGTATTCTCCAAAATGATATACAACATCTTGCTTTTCTACCTTATGAATATCCCAAGTATTGCTATTTAGATATTTAACTCCTTTAATATGGTTTTGTTCTTGTCCTGTAAAATAATTATCTAATGATGTAATTGTATGGTCAGTTGTATCTTTTAGATTTTTAATTAAATTACTCCCAACATATCCTGCCCCCCCTGTTACTAATATATTCATTTGTTATCTTTATAAAATTTTTGTAGCTTTTTACTTTTTATTTCTTTAACTGCTTTTAGCTTTAAGTTATCTTTTTTATTTTCTATTGCTTCCCAATCCAAGTCTGCTCTCCTTACAAGACCATGCTTAAAATGTTTTCTCCAATTTACGTAATGATGGGGTCTGTTCCAAACAATTTTTGTTTCTGCATACTGTGGCCATATCTCTTCAAGACTTCTTGCCTTCAATACTTTCTTTTCAAAAGCATTCCCTAAATATAATTCATCTTGATTCCCTCCTTTCATTTTCGCTGTTGTTGAGGTTTTATCTACACAGAAGGCGTTAAATAATAAAGTGCATAATCCATTATCTAATACCTGTAAACATAAGTCTACATCTTCATTATATTTTAACCTCCACCTATAAGGCATATTGTTTTTCATAAGCATTGCACTATAAGCGTGTACGTTTAAATAAAAAGGTTTTCTTGTTGAAGGAGTTACAAAGGTAGAATAATTAAAACCTGTAATAGCTACATTTTCATATCTGTCTGTAAAATCTTCTAATGCTTGTATGGCTTTTACACCATTACACAAAATTCTATTTCCTTTATTTGTTCTTCTAAAAGCTCTTATATTATCATCAAACACCCAATGTCTTTCATATCCATTTTTTGAACTATCTTCCCAAGCAAAATTCCTTGCAGGATAACTACCTACACCTAAATTAGAAAATGGTAGTTTTTGCACATATTTCTTTCCTAATGCTTTACAATAGTTATCATATTCTTGTGGTTCAACTAATATCTTAAAGTCAATACCATCTTTAATAAATAAATTTGCTGTCATAGGATTTTCCCACCTACCTTTAGATACTATATAAACAGGATACCTATTCATATTTTAAAGAGTTCATATCTTTTCTTCCATCATAAGGATAGTGGGTAGCCCAAGCATTTGATAATTTTTTTGTAAATTGTAACTTGTGTTCTTTTGCAAATTCCTCTCTATCATTTTCATTTTCAAAATGTACAATAATTTTTAGAGAATTTTCTTTAGCTTCGAATTCAGGCATACCTACCCATTCAGAATTTTCATCTCCTTTATTTATCTTATTGGTATTGTCATCTAAATTTTGCCATACATCCAAACCCCAATCTGTTATGTCAACTGAATTCCATTCATTGGCTAACATAGTCCAATCCCACTCACCGAAACTCACATTGTCTTTTACTACAAACTTATCTTTTTGTTCCTGCGTCCACCCCGTGGCAATATCTATCCAAACTTCCTTAAGCCCTGCATCTTTACTTGCTTTCAATCTCATATTCCCTCCAAGCACCATCATATTTTCATCTACAATAATTGGCCTTTTTTCTAACATCTCAGGAAATTCTTTGATTGACTTAACTAGTTTTTTAAATTTATCATTCTTTATGATTCTTGGATTTTTTGGATTTCCTTTTATTTTGTATAACTTAACTTGTTGTTTCATATTATATAATAGAATTTTTTTATTTTTATTTAATCGAATGATTCATTGATACCTCGTTCACCTACTAACTTTTCTTTAGCACTAGCCCAAAGTTTATCACCTTTTTTACTTAATGTAGGTTCAGTCCTTATAAGGTTAGGCATACCTTCAGCAGGTTCGCTTTCCATATATTTACCACAACTACAAACAACATCAGCAACCCACGAGCCATCTACATAAATTATTTTAGCTTTAGCAACTTCTTTGCTTTCTTTATTACATTTGCAAGTATATAAAGTCATTGTGCTAGTCCTCCTGTTTTAATATCACTTTGTTCGTATATTCTGTCTAGTTCAAAATGCAAATGGTGGATTGCCTTTCTTATATCTTGTTCAATAGGATTTCCTTCCTTCTTTCCTGCTCTTAATAGATAACTAATAGCAACACCTAAATTGTAGTTATCACCTTGAAAATCTTCTACAACTTTTCTAGCTTCTATCTTATACTTTTTACCTATATAATAGTTAGGTACTTCTTTTTGTTTTGTCATTTTCTAATATTTTAATTAACCCCTCTTGTGTATTTAATGTTCTTGACCTTGATGACTTACGATATTCTTCAGGGCTGTAAATTAACTTAACCTCCCTTACTAAATTATCATTATCATATTTTACTATCCATCTGCTTGAATAGTGCATCTTATTTCTTTTTAAGTGTGATAAATAACTCATTCGTTGTATTTTTTATATAGTTTTTTTATTCCATCAAAACAAGTAGATATACAACTACCACAGTTGGTTTTAGTATTATAATTACTACCTGAGATAATATTCCACAACTCTATCATTCTAGCTTTTGCCTGTACACTTTTAGCCCTTCCTGTATTTACACCTTTCCATACTTCTCCGATTTCATCTATTATATCCTGAGGTAAATCTTCAGGAACTTCTATCTGAGTTGTTTTTTGCCATTTATTCTGACTACAAGCCATTGGTGCTAATCGTGCCTTAATTTTCATAAAACATCCACAATCCTTACACGTTCCTGTTGGTTTAAAATAATAAATACAACTTTTGCAAATTGCAATTCTATCTTCATATATATTATCAGGTACAAAAAATTTCTTCATTTTATGATGGCCAAATAGTTATTAAGCTATTCATCAGCTAATTCTTTTTTTAATATTGTTCTCACTTTGTCTATTGTTGTAAATAAGCTATTTCTACTTATCTTGGTCTTAGCAGCAAGTGAATCGAGTGTGTTGCCTTCATAATAATATAACTTGAACAATTCCCTATCGTACCAACTATCTAATTTATCTAACTGTCTATCTATTTGGTCAAGCTTCTGCCATTGATAAGTCTCTAGTTCTTCGGCAGCAATGTTTGATATATTCTTATAATAATTATTATCACCTCCATAATCAAAGTGAGTAATAGAAGTAGAGCCATTACCCACAAACCTATCAATATTTGTATAATATTTTTCATACTTATAATAAAATGGACTTCTCACACTTGTTAGACTTCTTCTTAATACAACAGCTCCATATCTTATCAAACCATCTTTACCATCTTTCTCCCAAATTCCTTTTAGTGTTTCAGGGTTCATCTGCATAAAATAGAGCATCAACTCTTGTACTGCATCATTTATCTTTTCTTTATCTTGACAAAGTCCATAAGACATCTCTCTAAACTTTTCACTTAACTTTGATATTTCTAGATAAATCTTATTCATCTATTTGTTTTAAAGAATCTATTTTATCTGTAACATCAAAGACCATCTCATTTAAAACTGTCTTATATGCTTTAAGTACAGGTGCATTAGTTTTTGTTTCAAGTGCTGCAAAAAAACCATTTGTTGCTACCGACAAATTAATAGGTATTATCATCAACCAATCATACCAATTATTCTCCTTAACTCCTGCTCCGTAATTATTATGGTATTCTATAATGATATCAAGTACTTCTAAATAGTTTTGGTATCTTTTCTGTGTAGTTGCATCTTTTACAAATTCAGTGCACATTAAAATATAAGTCTCAATTATATTCTTATGTTCTTCACTTGAATAGATTGGCTTAGTCATACGTCAAACATAGAAAAAAAGTTTACTCAATTCCCTTTTCTTTTTTAAAGTTTTCAACAAGTGATTTGTAATAACTGATTTGTTCTTCATAATCTATTCTACTTATCTTGATTGTTGTCTTAGCTAAATACTCTAGTTCTTGAGCTTTCCCTTCTCCATATTTTCCGTCTAAATATAATCCAAATTTGTATTGTTCTCCGTAACGAAAAACATTACAGGCAGGACATTGGACTTGACAATTATGTTCATTAAATCTTGTAGGCAGGAAACGTCTAGACTGAAAATGACCATTTTGCATACGTTTGTAATGTTCTACCTTACCACAAGTGAAGCATTGGCAAAGTCCTGTATCTGTTGCTTCCCTCAATCTTATATAAAGACTGAACCATTTATCTAATTCTTTTTTTAATTTGCTAATTGTTTTCTTCAATTCTTATTAAATTTGTAATTAAAACTTTTATTAGCATTTCTTGGTCATAAGTACTTCCTTCCCTTACTGCTCTACCTCCATAATAAAAAATACCTTTTAAATTATTTATTCTTTCATAAACAATAGCATTATTGAAAGCCCATATAATTGCTACGGGTTTGCCACTATATACCTGAAGCTTTTGAGCTCTAACAACCTTACGCATTGCTACTATAACATCTTGCTTATCCTCTATATTTTTATGAACTCCCTTTACCTCTGCAAACCCTGTTAATTTTCCCTTATAATAAAGAGCTGCGTCTATATGAGCATACTCCTCGTGTGAACCATAAGTCATATCAAAATGATTACAAAATTTTTTTAAAGCATTATTTTGTCTTTCTCTATGTTCTTTTCTTTCAAATTTCATCTTCAAATTTAGAACAAAAGATTGCTTCTAATATACAAATTACAATAACAATTAACCATATTACTATCAATATTGTCATCTGATTTCTCTAATTAGCCACATTACAATAGCTGTTACTACCACCCATCCTATCATTTTAATAATTTTAAAGGTTCTTGATACCATAAGGTGTTTCCTTTTGGCTGTCCTAATGTATGTACTTCGTAATACGCATTGTCTATTAATTTTTTATGAGCATAACACCATTTGTAGAATATTCTAATATTTAAAAATGGTTCATCCTTTCCAAACCTTACACCTTGATGAAAAGCATCTTCAATCTGATTGAAAGTCATATTTCCAAATCTTTTCTCTTTAATTAAATCTGCTGCAAATATTTTACTTAGACTTGCCATAGTTTGAGGGTCTGTCTTATGACCTATTTCAACTGATGTCTTTGCTATTAAATCTAAGACTTTTAAAGTAAGCTCTTTTAAATTTTCTTTTTTTAGTGGTTTCATATTAATTTCTTTGCTTCTTGCCAAGCATTTATTTGTGAATCTAATTTAGACATTGTTTGGGGTTTATTTTTATCTCTACGTTCCCAAGTGCGTATAGCAGCTTTCCAATCTTTCATTTTGTTTTTTCCTACCATCCAATTTTTAGATTCATAAAAATCATAGAATGCTTCAAAATTAATATTATTATTTCTTTCTAAACAATAGTTTTTAATTTCAATTTTAGTAGGCTTATTAAAGCGTTCTTTATTACTATATGTAATATTAGTATTAGTATTTGTAGTATTACTCTTTAAAGTTTTCTTTAATGGGGGGTTTATGTTTTCAATTATACCCCCCTTCAAAATTTTGATATACCTATGTTCAATTTCTTTACTACCTTCTTTGTAGGTGTATTCAACTTTTATATAGCCATATTTAACTAATTCACTTACCCAACCTGATATAGCACCCTTACTTTTATTATATAAATCTCCAAAGTATTTATTAGATGCAAAACATACACCATTCATATTACACAAAGCTGTTATCTCTGCATACAGTAATTTTACATTTGGTCTTAAATTATTATCATATCTAACTTCTGCTGATAATATAGCATAGTAATTAGGTTTTTGTATCATATAACTTCTATTTCGTATTGGTAATTTTGAAGGGCTAATTTACACAATTCTAACTGAGCATAAAAATCTCTATAAGAAACTTTGACATCAGTTCCAAACTTACCTGAAGTAATACGGATAGTGGTTTGATGAGTTAAGCTATCTCTAACACCTTCCCTTCTCAGGTGGTCTTTTAAATTATACATATCTATAAAAGTCTTTTTTGATTCTTTTATATCAACATAAGCATTGTATATCTTATTAAACGTGTCACGATAATAAGGGAATGATGAATAGTTAGCTGAGTGTGTCCTTTCATAATGATTGATACTCGTTCTATTTCTATCTAATACTTTTGCGATAGTTTCTCTATGCGTTCCATCTTCTAGTCTTGCAATCATACTAACAACTGCTCTAGGTACTTGGTATTTTATCTTTCTATTTTTAATAGACAAAGAACCTTTGGGCAACCCTACTAAATTTGTAGCAAGGTCGCAAAGGGTTTTAAAGTTATCTTCTGCTGTCATATTAAAAAGGTAAATCTTCTTTTGTGTCTGATGAATCTTCTTGACCACTTAAATTAGCTATTGCATATCCATCAATAGAATGATAATACTTACCCTTAAATTCTCTTGAGTATATATTAACTAAAATATCTACCATTGAACCTTCTTCTAAGTCTCTTAGTTGTTTCATTTTATCTCCAAAGAACCCAACCACTACCTCTGTGTTATACTGACCTCCTTGGTCTACAAGTATAGATTGTCTTTCCCATTCTTTACCTGCTTTTGATGTTCCACGTTCAACATCTAGTTTCTTAATTAGTTTTCCTTTAATTGTCATCTTTTTATTTATTTAATTATTATTATTTTTTAAAATCTTCTGCTTCATCTTCACCAAATACACCAAGTTCATAGAACCCTGTAAGCTTTAAAACAACTCTGCTCATTGCTCTTTTCTCTGCCATTTCCATAACATACCAACTGTTACAGTTACCATCTTTATATCCTTCTCCTTTTAAGGCAGAACCGAATGTTTCTATTGTAACCTTATCTTTAGTTCCTGTTGCTTTTACTGCTGCAAAATTAGTTTCACATTTCACAACTTCATACCATATAGTTATATTTTCTAAAGCTTGTATTTTTTCTATCCCTGAACGTGTTATAATAATATAATGTTGGTGCTTAAAAACATCATCTCGTGTAAGTTCATATCGTTCATATTTTTCTTTTAGTTTTTCAGTTTTCATATTTATTCTTTTTGTTAGTAATTATGTTAAAAATAACAAATTTATTTTAAAAATTCTGTATTATAAATCTTTTTTTAGTAATAGGTATTGTTAGAGTATAGTCCATAACACCTTCCCAATCTTCAATATCTTGATATTTTTCACAAGTATAGTTGGCTTTAAATTCATCAATGTCATCATATTCTGTATATTCACAGCATAATGCAATAGGGTCAAATTCTATTTCTTCTCCACAATCTTCTTCAAATTGTTCTAAGTCATCAAATAAAGCTTGTAATCCTGCTCTGCTAAAATTGTTAGGTCTATGTTGTTCAAACCACCTGCTGAACTCATAAAAATTTAATGTTTTCTTCATTTCTTTTGTATGTATTTAATTGTTTGTTCTTTTATATATTCTATTTGTTCTTTGTCAATCCATTCTAAAAAGTTAAAGGCATCAAAACAAAGAGTAAAGTCTTGACCATATTCATCTTTACCTCTTAGGTACAGTTCGTTATCTACACATTGGAACGTATTGAGTTCGTGTAGTCTTTTATGTATTTCTTCTCCTTTCATATCAAATTAATTATTAAAGGTTGCTTATTATTATTATTATAGTGCATTCTCCAACTTGGTTTAAGGTCAATAGACCAAGTGTCTTGTTCTTGCCAACCATAATCTCTTAGCATTTCACAAAACTTATTATAGATTTGAAGTTCAGTTCCTATAATAATAACTGACCTATTGTTTTCTTTAAAGTCAAAGTTGGAAAATCCACATATGCTTGGCAATTCAACAGGAATGAATTGAGGTTTTAACAACCATTCTTCTGCTATTACTTTAGTATTGTCTAATGGCTTACCTGTAACCCAAGAAACTTTTGGTTTGTTGTAGTCTATACTTTCCATTAGTAATTCCAATGTATGTGTAGCAATCCTGAAGCTACCATTAATATAAATAAAGCAATACAAGCTAAATAGTATTTAGTATCACTAATTTCGCTTATTTCTTCTATTTCATAATCTTTATGGTCATTTCTAAAAAAGAAATCTGCTGCTTCGGTTTCATTTAATTCAAATGAGTGTCCGTTTTTAATGTGAGTAATTTTCATAATATAATTTTTTAATGTTTTCATATGGCAAATATACAACAAATATTTGAATTAACCACGTTTTTAACAAAGTTATTATAAAAGATATTAACAATCTAAGTGTTAATAAGGAAAATTTAGGATAAGGAGGTTATATTCCGAGTAAAAAAACTATTATCATAATTGTACCATAAACAATCAACTCCCATTTATTTACAGTATTATTTCTACACATTATAAAGGCATTAATAGGTTTAAAGGTGTTTTTCCGTTGTTTAGTATAACTGCACACCCAACGGCAGGTCGTTTACCATACTTAGCGTAAGCCATAGCGTATGCTTTATGGTTTATACCACAACCTACTTGAGTTCCGAATACTCTAAATTTCTTACCTACATAGTGTTCAGTGTAGCATTGTGTGTGTAAGTGTCCTTGTACGGTGTTCATCATATCAGCACGGCATTTGGTTCTAGCAGTTCCACCTTCTCCGTGAATGTATTGTACATTATCTTTCTCGTATCGTTCTACAAAATTCCAATCAGGAGTTTCTAATACTTCTTTATAAGACTTAATCCATTTAGAAGGTATGGCTGATGTTTGTGCTTTACGCATTATGATTCGGTCGTGGTTTCCTATGATTACAGTAGCGAGAGGAAAGGCGTTACGCCATCTTGCTATTCTTTTTATAGCGTATTCTAGTTCTTCAGCACCACCCATACCATCTGCTGATGTTTCGTGGTAGCTCGAAAAATGGTTGTCTATTACGTCACCAATAAAGACAACTTCTGAGCAGCCATAATCATAGTATTGTTCTAAGCACCAATCAAGATAACCATCTAGACAAAAGGGTTCGTGCAAATCTCCGATAACTAAGACATTCCTAGTTTCTTGTTCTCGCATCTTTTGTAAAGTGGCTACCTCGTGTGGTTTTAATCTGTATCTATTATCTCTTTGCAACGTCAGCAATTCCTTGACCAACAATTAGCGTAAGTATAGCGTAGTATAAATCTTTAGCAGTTGCTTCATCTACACCTAAATAAGTAACAAGTGCAGGAACAACTACCGAACTAATTGCATACCAAAACTTTTTAGACTTTAGCATCTTTCCGATAAGGTACTTCTGTAAAAACTTTTCCATTATTATTGATTTTTGATTATTAAATTAATGTTTTCGCCGCCTAAGTTAATTATTTCCTTCATTAGTAAATCCATCGCTAATCTTGAATTGTTAACACGGTCTTGTTCACGAGTTTGTCCTACTAGGATACAGCCACTCGTATCGGCTGATGTGTTACCTCTATGAAATAAGATATAATCTCTGCTTGGAACTTGTTGAACTAATAAGTGCAAATAGTCTCTTGTAGCACTTTCTCTTGCTAGTCTTAATCTAACTGTATAAACACCATCAGGTATACAAGAGATATTTCTAACATTATTCTTCCAAGGGTTTTCTAAGGTATCGCAAAAATATTCACCATTAACAAACAACTTACCAATAGTTGAATTTTCAGTAAATGTATCACGAATGATAAGTAGATTAACCAAATTACAAGAAGTAGGTTTTGTAAATTTTAACACCCCTAACCTCTCTAACAAATTCCTTACGAACTTTAACAGAGTTTTCATCTTTTTTAAAATATTTAGGGTTCTTACTATTAAGCTTTCTTTTTTTCATAGATAAAAAATTTATAGATAGTAAATGCTATTGCGAGTAATAACGAAACAAGAGTTAGTATTTCATTACAATCAGTTATACTGAAACCAATAGCTGAACCATTAGCTATCCCTACTTGTATTGTGTCTTTTAGGTCTGTCATTTTTATTCTGTTTTGGCTTTTTATCCAAGTAGGATTTTAGCTTAGTTATGTTAGTTGATTTTGTTTTGTAGTATTTCTTCATTAAATGTTAGCACTTAAAAAGTTTCTTAATGTAAGTTTAGACCCTTGTTGCTTTGGTCTTTCAAGGTTCATACCATTATAGTAGGCATTATCATTAGGATTGACATCAGCTCCTGTATTGGTACTATACTCAGGAAAGCTACCTATATTATTCTTTACATATTCAATTAGTCTTTCTGTATAATATTCTGCTGTGTTTCTAACTTCTTCTCTAAGATGTTGAGCTTCTTCTGTAGATAAAGCTGTTCCTGTTTCTGAACTTTTAGAATAGATATTGCCATTCTCTATTTTAAATCTTAAAAATGGTATTGCGTGATAAAACGCCCAATTAGGAAGCATATCTCCAATGTATTCATCTACTAGAGTCTTATAAGCTCCTGCTAGAGTTCCTGCTACAATTTCATTTTTTAGTTTTTCAGTTAAATCTGTTCCTAATTTAGTTTCAACATAAAGCTTTTGTGCCTGTCTTACATAAGGCAATAATAAGTTTACATCGACATTTAAATTGATTGCTGTAGAATCCTTCAGCTTCTCCTCAGATATGAATAATACGTATGCCATAATTATCTTGGGTTTAAAAATCCTTCATTAGCCATAGTCTTAGGTGCTTTTGCAACAAGACCATCATTTCTTTTAATTGTGAAGCCTTCGCTTCTTGCTTTTGTAGCTGTAATTATCTTATCTGTTGTAATGTTATCAGGGTAAACTACAAACCCTTCATCTGTTGCAGGTGATTGAAAAATTCTACGCTTCCAATAATGGTGACATATCGCGCCTCCTTTGTAGAGCCAAATTGAATAGGTTGCTGCTCCACGAGGACCAAATCCTGCATTTACAGGTATTTGTGACATTCTTAAAATATCTTCTTTCCTATATACTTTATTTGCAGCCATCATAGTAGAACAAAAATCTCTTGTTTTACCTTTACCCGGTACAGAATTATTTTTAGTATAAACGTATCTTACTTTAAAGAACTTATCACCTGCTTTATTTAATCCATCTTGCTCACTTCTTACATTTGGATTTGCTCTACCTGTTGAAACAAAGTCAAACTTTTCATTTGCTATTTTATTAAGTTCATCTTCAAAGTCAAAGTCTTGGTGTTCACCATCCACAATTTCATCATCTATCATTTCCCAACCTTCAGGAATATCCTCACCAAATTCAGCAATAAAATTAGAAAGCTCAGTTGCTTCAGTGTGTCCGTCACAAGCCATATAGACTGTTTCACCTTCTAGTTCGTGTTCGTGATACCCTTCACAACCTTTTGTCTTTGCGTGTTCTTTAGCTTCTTCTGTTGTACTAAAAACAGGCTCCCCATCAATCATTCCTACTTTAGCAAATTTTACTTCTTGCTCAACTGTTGCTTCATCACCTAATGGCTCAAGCCCTAAAGATTCTCTAATTTCATCTGTCGTCATAACTTCTCTTACAGTTTTAGAATCAAATTGTACTGTTATAGGTTTTAACTGAACAAATTCAACAGGTAAATCTATATTGTTTACAGAGAAAATAGTATGTAAAGTATCTAATATATTTAATTGGAATGGGCGAACCACAGTATTTAAGTAAAAATTAGCAGCGTTTATAAGCTCATCTGTATTCGAACTGAACCCATTACTACTGTCAATACCCATAAGTGTCTTAGAAGTCACCCTATGGCCTGTGAGGATGTTCTGTACTAAAAGTTCTTGCAGTGCTAAATATTGTTTATCTAAATCGGCTGTATTTAGTGGAGTAACTTCAGGAGCTCTATTTCGGTCGTCTGAGAAGGTGAGTACAAATTTACCCGCATTAGAAGCTGAAGTAAACTTTTCTGTTAGACTTTGTTCTATCTGAAAACGTTCTTCTTGAGTTGGCACCCCATTATTGAAAGCAAACATATAGCTTCCCGAGAAAGAATTGTTAATATTATTTAGATGAAACTCAGCCACTTTTTGGTCTACAAGCGCCCAATTGTTTGCAGCTATATAGTCAGGTGTATGATAGATATCCATATTCGGACTATATGAACCTGTATAAATTAATTGACTTGCTGCTGTTCTATCATTAGTATTAAAAGCAGTAATTGGATAAGGTTTGTTTGTTCTAGTATTAGCCCAATCTGCACAAATAAAATAAGTATCTACCTTTCCAAGTTTGTTAGGTTTACCTGCTCGAACTCTCTCTACCGGTACGTGATAGATTTCAGCTATTTCTGTTCTTTCTCTATTCCATATAATATGTAAAGCATAAGCTCCTTGAAGCTTAAAATCAAAAGCTACTTTCTTTATTACTTGATGTAAAGATTCTTTACCGTTAGCGTGTCTTAAAAACTTCTTGAGCTTCACGTAAGTTTCTAAATTAACATCTTCATCTACACATATTAAATCTTCACCTGCTATCATTTCAGCAGTAGCATTAACTATCGCAGCGTGTGTAGAACTGTTATAGTATAAATCAATTAGAAACTGAGGGTAAAGGTTCTTCCAATCCTCCGTACCGTATTCAATGTAGTCTCTACCACGTACCTCCTGTATTATTGGAGCTGTTGTTGTTTCTAAATTGATTGACAAAATATTTTCCATATTATAAGTTTGATAAGTATTCGTTCACATTGGCAGTAAGAGTTCCATTTGATTCACTATATATTTGAATTTCAGTCATAGTACCATTGAAGGGGTTTAAATCGGGTTTTCTAACTCCTAGAGCATCAATATCTGCTGTTCCTGCTAAAGTTTCAGTATCGGTTTGTTTTACTCCGTCTACGTGCAAGGTTATTACGTCTGAAGAATCTCTAGTAATGACCAAATAATTATCACCAAAAGTAGTTCCACCATTTAAAGTAATATCAGCTTGACTATTGTCTATTTTAATTCTCATTTGACTACTTGTAGAAAATTTAATAAATTCCCCTCCTGTTGTATTATCTGCTATTGGAACTCCTCCTGCTGTAGCCATATTGATTCTCATACCAATAGTAAATTCTCCACTTAAAGAAATTTGACTTGCAGTTTGTAAGTTTTGAGTTTTGGAAGAATCAAAGGTGATAACACCTGTTCCTGCATTATAAGCAGGTTGTTCAGTTAGAGTTAATTGTTTCATATCCCGTGCATTCCCTGAACTGTCAGCCCAAGTCTGCACATTAGTAGTTGTAGGTTCTAAAGTAACTCCCCTTCCTTTTTGATACCAAGCAACAAGACCACCATCACCGGCAGGAGTCCATTCTCCATACGGTCTAATAGTATTTAAACTTCTTCCTAATTTTAATGCTAACATATCTTATGTAGTTATACCTTCAGCATAACCAATCCCAACACCACTCGTAAGAGTTATTGCTGTTACGTTCATAAAGAGTGTAGTTCCTGCAACCATTGTAGTATGCAAAGCTGCTTCACCTGTTGCATCAGCCACAGTTATTGAAGCTATTACACTTTCAACAGGAAAATGAACACAGTACCAATCTTTACCTGATTGTGCTGCTGTTGTAAAAATTTCTGTATCTCCGTTCTTTCCTAATTGCTCTACTAAAAGCTGTTGTACGTTTTCTATTGCCATTTTTTTATTTATTTATTGTCCGTAATATATATAATTTGTTCCTGAAGCAGGTGCGTTTTGAGTATATTGAACCTGCTGAGTTCCATCTTTCTCTGCTACATACATTTTACCCTTTGTAACTAATCCTTGAACTACTCCGTGAGTAGGTGCAACAGGTAATACATCATCTTCATTTGCAGGTGCGTTTCCTGCACTTATAGCTACTGCACCATCACTAGGCCAACTAACTTCAAACACTTCGTATTTCCAATAACCTGCCGGTATAAAATTTACATCTCCTGTATATACATCTTTAGTCGTATTATAAGTGAAATTGAATTTAGTGTATCTATCGTAAATTAAATGAACTGTTGAATATCCATACTGTACTGATTTATCCATATCATTAGTAAACTTTACTAAATGCCTTATCTTACTTGAATCAACTGACGTGTCAATTCTATTGTCCTCAGTTTGTAGATAAAAGGTTAAATCAGTCTCAGTAGTTGCTTGTATCATACTATATAATAGAAAAATAGTGTTTTTATTTGTATTATGTTAGTATGAAAAAAAAAGGTGAGCCGAAGCCCACCCTAATCATGAATATATGAAAACTACTAATTAGATTATGAAGTTACTATACTTAATCCTGTTACACCTGCGTTAGAAAATGGTGCACCACCTGCTGCTACATCTTCTAGTAATGCAAAAGGTTGTGCTTCTAGTCCGTCAAAGGTAAGAGTGTATCCATTACGGTCACCAAAGGCAGCTCCTGAATCAGCACTTCCTGCATTCAATGACATTCCATTGTGCATTCCTAAACACACAATTACATCATTTCCTGTTGCTGCGTGTGTTGCGTTTAATTGAACAAATATTCTAACCTGAGTTTGTCCTAAAAGCTTAATTTCGTTTTGGTCTTCCTTAGTAAGTCTGTTAAGAACCATATTTACAGTTGGAGTATAGAATAAAGTTCCGTTATCTGTACTTCCTGTTATGGTTTCGTTTGCTGTGGTAGAACCTCTCGGTACTGTATATCTATATATAGTGGAAGATTGAAAGTTTATTGTATCTATTTCTCCTTCAGTTCCTGCCGAATATGCCCAATCTGTTCTTGCAAAATTGTCATAAACAGAAAAATATACATATTTTACACCCCCTGATACTCTATTACAGTCGAGTCCTCTACCTTTTGTTAATGCTGTACATGCCATAGTTATTTATGTTTTAAAGGTTAAAGGAGCAAGGGTTTTTACACCCCTGCTTCTATTAATTAATTTTATTACGACTGTCTTACAACGTCTGCACCAATACCTGCTACAACACCTGCTGTATAACGAGCTACTAGTCTTAAATTGTCTGAACCATCTAATTGAGCCATATCCATAATACCAATTCTAGTGCTATCACTTAAAAGGTCAGTACCAAAGAATAGATTTGATTTTTGAGCAAATACCATTTGATTGTCTACCATTCCCGGTACAACTGCAATCTTAATGCCTTCAAATACACGCTCATAATCTTTATTCATTGACATCCAAGGAGTTCCTGTTAATGCAGAAATAGCTTGAATGTATAATTGCCAAGTCTTATTGTTCATATAGATATAAGCATCATCTTTACCTAATACTGCGTTAGCTGTACCACCTGTGATAGCATCAACTAATTTTTGTAATTCAGCTATAATAGTTGCATTTGTATATGCACCTGCTGCTGCTGATTGAACAACTGTTGCGTCAGTACCCGGTAGCAACCAATATCCTGTGAATCCGTTGAATTGACCCGGAGTTCCTGTTACACCACCCCATATAGAAGTTTCAGTAGCGTCAGCTATGATTTCACCCATATAAGATACTACATAATCTTCAAAAGAAGCAGGAGCACCTGCATCTCTACCTGCTCTCATTTGTAAAGCCTCCCAAGAAGTTAAAAGTGTAGCCTTGCAAATGTCAAGGTTAATTTGTAAACTCTTTGGCTCAAGAACTGCTTCTGTCATTGCTAAAGTTCCTGCATCACTAAAGTCGCATGTATTGTCTAATACTAGACCTGAACCTGCCATCTTTTGGATGTTTTCTTTGTACTTAATGTTTTCTAAAACCGTCATATATTCTAACGATTTTGCTTCGTTTAAAGCTGCTGATATATAGAATCCTGCTGCTTTTCCTGCGAAGTTACTTGTTACTGTAAATGCCATAATTTTTAATTTTTATTTGTTTATATTATTTGTTTGATAATCCCATGAAAATTCTTTCTCTTTTTGTTAACCTTTTCAATTTTGCATTGCTAATTGCAGGTTTCTCTGAGCTGAATTTATTTGTATTAATTGGAGCATCAGCAGGACTTTCTGCTAATTCCGTTTTAAGTTTTTCGTTCTCAGCTTTTAACTTTTCAATTTCTTCTTCTGCTGAAAATTCAACTACTTCAGTTGTTTTGATTGACTTAGGATTTGTAGAAGGTTCTTCAACTTCTTCTGACATTTCTTCAACCTCATCATCTCCACCTTCTTTATCTCTTTTAAGGTCTGCTACTGCATCTTCAAGGTTTTGAATTCTTTTCTCCATACCTGCCCAATCATCTACATCAGCTTCTTTACCATCATCAACTGCTAATTCTTCTTCTGTTGCTTCAACTTCTTCCGTTGCTTCAACTTCTTCTTCAGTTTCTGATTCAATAACTTCACCAACCACACCTTCATCTTCAACTCTGAAAGATACACCCGTATCAGTCTTATAAGTTCCGATTGGTAAAAGTACAGTAGTTCCGTCCTCTAATAAAACAGAAACGTCTACACCTGCTTCTAATTCCTCAGCAGTAGAAACGAAAATAGTTCCTCCATCTTCGCTTTTAGCTTGCCAAGCTAATTTGATTTCTTCCTCAGTTTTATCCAAACCAAGTGCTACTAATATTTGTTCTTTAATGTCCATAGTTCTTTTTTAATATAATAGATAAGTTAGTTATTTGTTTGATTTTTGTATGATTTCATTTAACGCTTCAAGTATCTCCTCATTGGTTGGTGTTTTATCAGACATAGATTCCATCTTGTCAGTAAAGTAACCTTCAATACTTAAGCCTTTAAGTTCGCCTTCTTTGATTTTATTCCAAAGTTCATCATTGTTGATTTTCATCTTAACGAACCAAGTTCCGTTAGGTAGGTCATATCCGTAAAGTTTAGATTTATCCATATCACCTTCCTTAATCCAACTCTCTACTGTTAAAACACCTGATACTCTATCTTGGTGTTCATACGTAGCTTTATGATGATTGTTGTGTTTTAAATAAAGTTCAGATGCTTTTCTTACTGTATCAGGACTAAAATATACATAGTATTCTGAATCAGTATTAGGGTCGTATCTGAATATCTGTTTGTTTGGTATCAATGCAGGACTAACCAACATTCTCTTTTCTTCATCAACTTTTGCAAATGTCAAGTTATTCTTTTCTTTACCAAAGTAAACAAAGTCTTGTTCTATTGCAGGTGATGATACTAGACTAATTGCATCAATCGCTAGTTCTTGACTATCGTCACTTATTACAAGCTCTCTGATAGTTGTAGTCTTTTCGTAATAGTCTTTATTGGCTGCTTCACATTCAGCTATTGAATCATATTCACAGCTTCCTGTCTTTCCCCATTTATATTTTCCGTTTTCGCATTCTTCGCAAGGCATATTTATATAATAGATTTAGTTAATAGTTATTTGATTTTTAAATTGTAGCTCTACGTCTTATGTTAGCTAATTGGTTTTGAGATGAAGTCATTTCATCTGTAACTACAAATGCTTTTACAGGTTCAGGAGCCATAGCCCCTGTCATATTAAAGGTACCTGAAGCCATTTGTTGGGAAGGTGCCATTGCTGATACAGATGATGAAAGGTTTGAAACATCAGAACCTCCTCCACCTCCTCCACCTCCACCGGGTATATCAGTTTTAAATATATTCCTAACATTTGCTAAACCTTGCATAACAATAGCTGCTGCATTAGCCCAAGCGATTGGAGTTCCCTTTCCTGTTTCTAAAGCTCCCGTAGCTGCTGCATAAGTACTAATAGTAGCTGCTGCTGCTGATATTAATTTATTTTCACCTGCTAAAGCACTTACCCCATCCAATACAGCAACACCTGCATTTAATTGCATTTGTACTTTGTCGGTTGTAAATTTCTTTTCTAGAGCATTATTCCTTTCCATATTCTTTAAAATATGATTATTAGATGTTATTATCTCATGCGTAACAGCTTCATATAATGGAGGTATTTTAATAAGTTCTCCTGTACGTTCCTTGTCTTGTGCTCTCTGTTGCTCTCTTAATCCATTTAAAAAGTTTTGTAGACTAATTTGCCTTCCTGCACTTTCTTGTAATACATTATAATAATCAACTTCTAAGTCGGCAAGTGCGTCTAAGTCTTTAGCTATTACTCCATCTTCACCCAACAAATCGTGCCTTTCGTTTTCAAGTCTTACAGCTTCTTTAGCATTAGCCACCCTTTGGTCTTCTAATTTCTTTTCTTTATTAAAAGCCCTTACTGCTGCCGCTTCTCTGACTGCATAACTCTTTGTAATATCTTCAGCTAACAACTTATCCTTTTCTATTTCTGCCATTTTTTTAGCTGTTTCTACTCTTAAATCTCTTTGAGCATCTGCCAATGCTTGTACTGCTTTAGTTCTAGCTATTTCTTTATCTAAAGCATCACCCATAGCTTCATTAATACTTCTAATGTTTTCTAAGAATTCTCTTTGTGCTTCAGTATCATATCCTGTTGATACCTGCACAATTGCTTCTCCGTATTCTCTAGCACCTTCTGCTACTGTATCCCAATCCATAGTAAATACTCCCTTAAGTACCTTACCTACTGCCTTAAATCCATTTATAAGACCCTCAACACGATTGACTAAGTTTTCTTTAATACTTTTCCATAAATCTGATATTGCTTCTTTAGGGTTTTTAAAGGCACCTACTAATGTTTCACCTAATCCTGCAAATATATTAGTGATTTGCCTAGCAGCCATTCTTAAACCTGCGAATGCTCTCTCAAGTAGTTCTGCACCTTTTTTAGTTTGAGTAAAATAAGTTACTAATGAACCTACTGCAATAACTAAAGCACCTATTCCTGTACTCATTACAGCTCCTTTAATAGTAGAAAATGAAGCAACAGCAGTTTGCTTAACGCTTGTTATTCCTGACTTAACATCATTTAAAGATACACCCATCACTTTAAATTCTCCTGCTAATTCTGAAGCATCTTTAGTTACTTCTCCAATATCGGATTTTACTTTTATTTCTATTTCTTTATCTGCCATATCTTATTTCTTTATAAATTCTAAAATTATATCTATCTTTCTTTTAATCTCATTCATATTGTCAGCAGCCCTTTCGTGATGTCTTGAGAATTGATTTTTAACTTCATATAAGCTAAAAACTAAAAAACGATATAAAGCATATAATGCTCCTAATAATAATATTAAGGGCAATCCGTATCCTTCTATGAGTTCTAGTATTTCTTTCATTATAACGCTGTTCTTGATTGAAACTGAGTGAACCTAATACTAGCCACCCACTCTACTGTTTGACCTGTTGCTCCTTTTACTGTTAATACATAATCTGTTCCTGTTACTGCTGAAACAGGCGACCATCCTGTTGTTGTTCCTGATGAAGCAGGTGATGTTCTAGTTCTTGTTATACTTGCTGTTCCTGATTCATTTATTACAACACCTCTTTCTACCCAAGACTTAAAAGAACCTACATCATCACCACCAACTGTACATACTGCTAAGATATCAGCTTGAAAATACATAGCAGCATTTTCAGGAATTGCATATAAGCTATCTGTAACATTATTCAAAAAAGCATTTGTTGTACTATTATCAGTTGTTTGCTTTCCATACATTATAGTAGTTACTTGTCTTTCTCCTAATATATCAGCAGGAGCATTACCACCCAATACTATGGAATTATCAGCAGTTGAGTTTGCTAAAGTTCCATAAACAAAAGTATTATTTATACCACTTGTAATTTCATTTTGATTTCCTATAATAATGTTATTTTGCGAACTACCATTTACTATATTATCAACTCCCATTATATATGTATTCCTAGTTCCTCCTATTACACTATTCCCTTGACCTTTTATAACATTGCCTTCATTGGTTTGAGTATTAGTATTCAAAGTTGTGCTATAATTAAAAGCTCTACAAGTTCCTGTTGCAGGGTGATAGTAATATCCGTATGCTTCACATTGTCTTTGGTTAGGTATAACATCATTAGTTCCGTCAGTAAAAGTTACTACACCTGTGTTACCTACTAAGCTTGGTTTGACTGAAAATCCTGTTTTGTATATTGTAGCCATTATGGTATAAGTATGAATTCAACAACTGCTAAGTCATTTGGTTTATAATCTATTTTATTTACTCTAAACTCTCTATTCTTAATCATTACAGTATCGTAAAAGTTGAATGTATTAATATCAGCAGCATTTAAGTTTACTTTTATAGTCATAGTCCTTGTATCAGG
>Ga0209232_1000364_pt1 | contig 28180 bp, 13 predicted proteins | sample ETNvirenome_2_60_FD_184066 | JGI IMG/M metagenome (GOLD analysis project Ga0209232, IMG submission 184066) | Marine viral communities from the Pacific Ocean - ETNP_2_60 (SPAdes) (version 2) | ecosystem: Environmental > Aquatic > Marine > Oceanic | place: Pacific Ocean | collected 2013-06-22
AGAAGAAACATACAACATAGTTGCCGCTCACGGTTACTTTGGTCGTCTTATCTTCCAGTATGCTTCTTTCAACAACTCAAGAAGTCTTCACTTCTTCCTTGCTGTGTTCCCTGTAGTATGCGTATGGTTAACATCCATGGGTATCTGCACAATGGCATTTAACTTAAACGGATTCAACTTCAACCAATCAGTTGTAGATGTAAACGGAAAAGTAATCCCTACATGGGGTGATGTCCTAAACAGAGCAAACTTAGGTATGGAAGTAATGCATGAAAGAAATGCACACAACTTCCCATTAGATCTTGCTTGTGCAGAGTCAACAACAGTTGCTTTAACAGCACCTTCTATTGGTTAAACCAAAATCACTTTTTTAATTTCATTTACCCCGAAAAAAATTTCGGGGTATTTTTTTGTCTATAAGGCTTTTTTATAGATAAATACAATTAACTTATGATCTTATATGAGTATTCTCCATTCTTCAAAAGCTTATGTTTTTAATTTACAAACAACAAGTTCGGCAGAGGCAAAAAGATTATGGAGAAGAGATATAAAAGAAAAATGGAATAATCAATGTGCGTATTGTGGAGATAATACCAGTTTAACGATAGATCATGTTGTCCCTAGATGTAAAGGTGGATCAGATTTTACAAAGAATGTAGTCTGTTGTTGTTCAAAATGTAATCAAAGGAAAGGACATGAACCGTGGGAGGAGTGGTACTTCAATCAAGAGTTTTTTTCATATGAAAAATTCGAAAAAATAAAAGAGTGGATGAAACCTGATCCACAAAAAAATTTATTTTTATATCGACCAAGACGTAACAATGCTTCTTGAATAAATAAATCAGCAGTACATACTGTTTTTGTGGTAAATACCGAATTAAATAAATGGCGACGCCAATAAGAATTAAAAGATCTGCGGTTCCTGGCAAGAGACCTCAGGTTGCTGACCTAAAAGTAGGTGAATTAGCACTGAATACTTACGATGCAGAACTCTTAACCCTAAGAGATAGATCTGCTATAGGTATTGCGACAGAAGTAGTAAGATTAGGTGCTGGAGTTACAGTTACAAATGTTATCTATGTCACAGAAGACGGAAGCGACAACAACACAGGAAAAAAACTTGGAGATGCAAAGGCAACAATCGCAGCAGCAGTCGGAATTGCATCAGCAGGAGACGTTATTAGGGTTAGTGCTGGATCTTACGTAGAAAATAATCCCATAAAAATACCTGCACAAGTAAGTATTGTGGGAGACAGTTTAAGAGAAGTATCTGTATCACCACAAAATGCAAATCAAGATTTACTTCATGTAGCACCAGGTAATTATATTTCAGAAATATCATTTGTTGGGACTTTAAATTCTGGTAAAGCTGTGGTCGCATTTGAACCAGAAATAAAAAGATATTCAACTCAATCACCATATATTAGAAACTGCACTAACTTTATAAAGAATAGTATAGGTATGAAGATTGATGGTGATCATGTTTTGGGACCTTTCAAAAGTATGGTTACTGACTCTTATACCCAGTATAACTCAAATGGTATTGGAGTATCAATAACAAACGGAGGGTATGGACAATTAGTTTCAATATTTACGATAAATCCAGATATATCAATTTATACAGGAGATGGAGGTCAATGCGATCTTACAAACTCAAACTCTTCATTTGGTAATTTTGGATTAAGATCACAAGGTGTAGGAGCTCAAAGTTTTGTAGGGGTGGTTACTGAAAGTGTGACTGAAAATTCCTCTGAATTTAAAATAAATTTAGAGACACCAACATTAAATATATCTAATGCAGTATATGATAATGCCACTGGTATGACAACGATTACTACCACAAGTAATCATAATTTTAATGTTGGTATGGGAATTACTCTTTCAGGTTTAGGATTTACATGTGATCTTGGAGGTTCAGTTTACTATTATCCTGATGGTGATTTTGGATATGTGTTTAACGTAGATTCGGTTATAAACTCAACAAGTTTCGTCACAAATGTCGGACCATCCACTGTATCTCATAATTATCATAGTGGTGGAACAGTAAAGACAAAAGTCGTTCGTCCATTTGATGGGCAGGTGGTTTACTTTGATGAGTTATATCAAACAGTTGATAAGATAAAAATAACTAATGGTGGATCTGGATACACTACACCACCTTCAATTACAATTGGTGCTCCTTCTGAAGCATGGGGTATTCCAGCAACAGCTGTTGCAACATTAACTGCAGGAGTTGTTACAGAAATAAATATCGTTACTTCAGGAAGAGGATATACATCCACTCCTTCTATAAGTTTTTCAGGTGGTGGTGGATCATCTGCAGCTGCCTCAATGATAATGAAACCTCAATATTTTGTGGTTGATAAGGCAACTGAAATATCTGGTGGTATTTCCACAGTGACATTTACAGAAAATGTTCCTTTTGCTGTTGGTGTTGGATCTACAGTTCCATTCTTTAAACAAAGTAGAATATTAGCATCGAGTCATTCCTTTGAATACATAGGATCAGGTACAGATCTAATACAATCACTTCCTTCCAGAGGTGGAGTTGCTATTCAAGACAATGAAGTTGATGATCTTGATGGTGGATTGACTATTTTTACTAGCACTGATCAAGCTGGTAACTTTAGAATTGGAGATGGTGTCATTATAAATCAGCAAGCAGGTACAATTACAGGAACATTTTACTCAAAGAGTTTATTTTCACAAATGACTCCATTTATTTTAGCATTAGGAGGAGATTAAGATGCCATTAGCCCAAAATGTATTCCAAACAGTAACAAAAGTTATTCCGACTAGTCCAGTCGGTATCTACACAGCACCGATTGGGTATACAGGTGTTGTTCTTTTAGCACAGGCAGCTAACGTTGGAGATGCGACATATACTGTTTCAATGTCTCATCAGAGAACAACTGCTGGTATTGCAGTGACAACTGAGGTGGTAAAAGATTTACCCATTGAATCAAGTGATACTGCAAATTTACTAGCTGGAAAGTTAGTATTGGAACAACAAGATTCTCTTATCATATCATCCAACAATTCTACAAATGTTAAATTTTTGGCAAGTATCCTAGAAACATTAAATTAAAATGGCTAAGTACGTCAGCGGTAAGTTTAGAAAATTACAGGTAGGTATCAAAGGGTACAGCGAAGATAAACCTTCGTTGACTGTTATAGGTAGAATTGGTATTGGTACTGAAACTACCACTAATGCTTTTGATGTGCAAGGTGATGCAAATGTCACTGGTATTCTTACTGCAGGACAAGGAGTTCATGTTAATGGTGGAGACTTAAAAGTAGGCACTGCATTTACTGTTTCACAAACAGGAATTGTAACTGCATTAAAATATTATGGTGATGGTTCAAATTTAACTGGAATTTCTGCTGACACTGTTGGTGACTTAGCAAATCTGTTTGTAGGTGTAAGTGGTATTTCAACTCTTGGCACTGTAAAAATTGCAAACGGTATTGTTACATCTACGTCTGGGGTAGTCACTTATATTGGTGATGGATCACAATTAACCGGAGTATCAGGAAATGTATCTGGTATAAGCACAATTGGTCTCTCTACCTTTACAAATATATTTGTATCTGGGGTTTCAACATTTTCAAGCACTATTGATTCAAATGGAAGAATTGTAGGTGCTGCGACAAGTAATGTTATCCCATTCCTATACAGTAATTACACTGATTTACCATCGGCAGCAACTTATCATGGTGCATTTGCTCATGTTCATGCTACACAAAAAGCATATTTTGCTCATGGTGGTGCATGGTATGAATTAGTAAATAAAGAAGCAAACGGAATTGTAGGGACAGGGACAGAAAAATATAACGTAGGTGTTTTCACTGCTACCGATGGTACATTTAGTGGCAACGTATCTATTGGTGGAACTCTTACTTATGAAGATGTAACTAATATAGATTCAGTTGGTGTCATAACTGCAAGGCAAGGTATAGTAGTGGTCGGTGGTGGTGTGAGTGTTGCCGCTGGTGGACTACATGTAACTGGTATATCTACTTTTACTGGAAATGTTGATGTAAATGGTTCTGTTACTGCTACATCTTTCATTGGTGATGGATCAAGTCTGACTGGTATTGCTGTTACTGAGAACGTGAGGACTAATTCTCTTATAGTATCTGGTATCTCTACATTTGCAGGATTAACAACTATTACTTCTCCATCATTCTTTGCAAAACAAGGTGCTTTTACGGGTGTCGTTACTGCATCTGGATTTGTAGGTGATGGATCGGGACTTACTGGAGTAACTGCATCAGGCACTGGTATTGTTATTAAAGATAATGGGTCTGCTGTTGGAACTGCAGGTACAATTGATTTTTCAACAAATCTTGATGTTACATTTAACTCTGGAATTGCAACTATAGTAACTAATGTAGACACAGGAATTAATACTACAGGAAATTCTAATTTTCATAATTTAGTAATCACGGGAGTCACAACTGCAGGAATAATTACTGGTGCGACTTATTACGGAGATGGTTCTAATTTAACTGGTGTTGGCACACAAGGTGCAAATGTTCAAGCAGAAACACTAACTGTATCTGGTGTTTCAACTTTTAGTGGAAACATTAATGCGAATGGCACCTTAACAGTATTAAATGCTTTAAATGCAAATGGAAATATAATTGGTGATGGTGCGACAAATATATCAGGTATTAATTCAGTTACGGCAACAAGTTTTTATGGTTCAGGTGCAAATCTATCTAACGTAACAGCCACAGGATTAACCACTACCGCATCAGTGAATACCACTGGTATCATAACTGCCTCACAATTCTATGGTGATGGTACTAATTTAACTGGCACTGGTGGTGGAACTCTTATTTCGGGTATTACAGTTCAAGAAGAATCATCAACAGTAGGCACGGCAGGTTCTATAAAAACTTTAGATTTCCAAGGTGCATCTATTACTGCAACTGCATCAGGTACTAATAAAGCTATTATTACAGTCAGTGATTCATTCAGTCCTGATGGTCAAGAGAACTTATTCGCTGGTACGAATGCTGGAGCATGCAAAGATGGTGATACATGTTTCAACGTAGGTGTTGGATTTAGTGCAGGATTTTCATTAAATGCAGGTGATAATAACGTATTAATTGGTAAACAAAGTGGTGCTTGTTTAACAAGTGGATCATTTAATGTTTTCTTAGGTTGTAGAACAGGAGAATATTCAAATTCAACCTGTAGCATTTTCATGGGAAATTATGCAGGAAGAAATGCTAATGGTAATGATAATATATTCTTAGGTTCTGGTGCTGGTCGTGGAGTAGGTGCGAGTGGAAAAGATGGTTGTAATAATGTCGCAATAGGTGGTGGAGCAGGTTTTTGTATTGATGAAGGTGATCGTAACATTTTCATAGGACAAGTAGCTGGTTCTTGTACTAATTCAGGAGGTTGTAATATTTTCCTTGGATGGTGTGCAGGTAGAACAAATACCAGTGGAACTCATAATGTCGCAATCGGTATGGATGCATATGCATATGGTGATAATGGATTTGCTGTTGGAAATGTTTTATTAGGTCGCAGTACGGGTAAAGATTTAAGTAGTGGTAATTATAACGTTGCAATAGGTGATGGAGCAGGATGTTGTTTATGCCAAGCTACTGCTAATACATTAGTAGGTAATGCTGCTGGTCGGCACATCACTAATGGTGATTATAATGTATTAATAGGTGATGGTGCAGGTAGATGTTTAACCACAGGTTGTTACAACGTTTTACATGGTCATTCAGCAGGAACAGCAAATGTAACCGGTAATGATAATATCGCTATTGGAAGATATGCAGGATATGGTAATACATCCAATGGATCAACTTGTCATAACATTTCGATGGGTCTTTGGTCAGGTAGATGTCTTACCACAGGAGGAAATCATAATATTCAATTTGGATGTTATACAAACCGTTATGTAACTACTGGAAGTTATAACATTGCAATTGGACATAGTGTTGGAGTTGCCAATTCAACTGGAGATTATCAACTAGCAATTGGACAGATTGATGATAGATGGATAACTGGTGATAGTTCATTCAATGTGTCTTTATCTGGTATCGCAACGATTACTAAATCAACTGGACAATTTGAAGCAAGATCATTTAAGGGAGATGGTGCAAATATTACAGGTATTGTTACTGCAGGAAGTGCTTTAGCTACAGGCATTGCCACTGGTGTCGGCACATTCACTGCAAGTGCTGGAGTGTCAACTAACATTGATAGTTTTGCATATGGAACTGATAATTACAAAACAGCAGAGTACACACTACATATTGAAAATGGTGCGAACACACAGGCACAAAAAGTTCTCATAATGCAAAATGGAACTACAGCTTTATCTCAAGAGTATGCGATTATGTTTAGTAATTCTCAACTGGTATCAGCTGGATCAACAATAAGTAGTGGAAATGTTTTACTTCAGGTGACTCCTGAAACCGGAATTAGTGGACTTACAACCTATCGTTGGAGAAGAGAGGTTCAATTATGATAACAACATCTTTGAATTCTGCTGGTAGAGTTATAGTATCTGATAATTCAATAACTGATGACACACCTCAAAATTTTACTGTTTGTGTAAAAGATGAATCAGATTGGACTGAGATTCATAATTACATTATAAATGAAAATAATATTGATAACATTCCAAATCGAAAAATAGATTGTACTTCAGAAATGAATTACTCACCAAAAAGATCTGTTTATTCTATGTCTGTAAATGAAGCTGACACATTAAAAAATCATTCGAAGGTAGAATGGGTAGAACAATCTTCAATGTATAATAATATTGTTTTAGAACAAAGAAAATATGATGAGGAATTCGACAAACATACAGACATCAATAGATTTAATTATGATTGTAGAAATTTAAGAACAGCATCTTCATCAGATCCTGGTTCAACACTTGATTTTACTCAGTGGGGTGTTTACAGACATCAATCTAGTGCAAATAATTTTGGTACAGGGACGATTGTAAGTGCTGATTCACAGTATTCATTGACAGGAAAGAATGTTGATGTTGTAATCATGGATTCTGGTTGTCGTTGGGATCATCCTGAGTTTCTTAAACCAGGTGTTACATCTTTTACTGATAAAAATGATACTAGAGTAAGAGATATATTAATACATGGGGCTGAGGATTATGGTATAAACTGGTCTGATGAAGGTCTTGTTGCACCAGGCACTGGATCATTATCAAATTACACAACAGCAAAAGCGTTAGGAAGTTCTATACCTGCTAATGATCTTTATCATGGAAGTCATGTGGCTGGAACAGCAGCTGGAAATCAATTTGGTGTTGCTTTTGAGGCAAACATATGGTCTATCGCATGTGTTGATAGAAGTGATACGGGATTTGCAAATCCTAGTGATGGATTTGATTACATTAAAGTTTGGCATAAAAATAAACCAGTAAATCCTGAGACTGGTAGAAAAAATCCTACTGTTGTAAATTGTAGTTGGGGTCTTAGACAGTTTTTTCGAAAAGATTTATCATACACTGCTTCTTTTAGAGGGACTTCATATAGTAAAACTCAAGTTGATGCATCATCGAGTGCTGTTCCTGCCGTTTATTACTTGAGCACTTACTTAGGAAGTTATTACCAATTCAAAACAACAAAAACAGTTGGACAATCAGAGGCAAATGAATTAGCAAATGACGCAGATTGTCAAAACGTTGTTCTTGTATGTTCCGCTGGAAACAATAACGGAAAATGTGATGTGGTTGATGGTGATGATTATGATAATGAGTTTACAGCAGGGACTGCAGTATATGGATCTGGATATTCAAACCAATACAATAGATTAGGTACCCCTGCTGTAACAAAACAAGGTGAGGATGATGCTGCTATAGCTGTCGGATCAATTGATACTTCTCGACAATCTGGTAGTCAAGAAAGGTGTTCATCATTTAGTGACAGAGGTCCTGCGATTGATGTATGGGCAGCTGGTAGTATTATTATGAGTCCTTGGAGTTCTGGATATGATGATCCTAGAGATACTTCATTTCATAATTATGCAATTAGTGGAACAAGTATGGCATCACCAAATGTTTCAGGTGTCATTGCATTGTATTTACAATCAAATCCCACAGCAGATCGAAAAACAGTTAGAAATTGGTTACTTACTGAGGGATCTGTGATGCTATCCTCAGGTGATTATTATGATCCTTATACCAGTAATAGTGGGACTGATACAAATTACTGGGGGAACAGTTATAGTTTGAAGTCTTCTCCTCGAAGAATTTTATATAATCCTTTTGCAAACAACATTACCCCTTCTATTGACTCTTTGACTTTAGAAGGATCATTATCAATTTTTCAAACATAAATAACTAAAAAGATTCAATGGCAGATAAGAGTTTTGGTGTAAAGCAGATAGATTTGTTAGGAAGTGGTACTCCGACCATTCAAAGTCCTAACAATATAAATCTAAACGCCAATACAGTTGCAGTCAGTACAAATTTTACGGTAGGAAATAAATTAAGTATAACATCAGCAGGGATTGTGACTGCTGTTAGCGGAGTAGTTACTTATTTTGCTGATCCTGCAAACTCTAACGCTCAAGTATCTTGGCACGTTACTGCAAACGGTTCTTCTGCATATCGTTTTACAGGACCAGGTCAAGATGGAGCTGATGATAATCCTGACATATATTTGGTAAGAGGACAAAGATATATCTTTACAAATCATTCTGGAGGTAGTCATCCATTTCAAATTCGTGTTGCATCAGGAGGTGCAGCATACAATACAGGTGTTACGAATAATGGAGCTGCTGGTGGTAATATAATTTTCAATGTACAGCATGATGCACCATCAAGATTATATTATCAATGTACAGCACATGGTGGAATGGTTGGAACCATTTACATCATTGGTGGAGAACAATTTATATCTGGTATACTTACAGCAACCACATTCTCTGGTTCAGGTTCTGGATTAACAAATTTACCAGCCGGAAATTTAACTGGTGCACTACCTGCAATTGATGGTTCAGCACTGACCAATCTACCAGGTATTAGCACAGAAGGTGGTTCAACATTCAATCATCTTAGAGTTACTGGTATATCCACATTTGAATCTAACATCGTTGCAAATGGAAATATTGTAGGTGATAACTCAACTAATATTACAGGTATCGCTGGTGTAACTGCATCAACATTTTCTGGTGATGGTTCATCATTAACAAACTTAAGTATACCAGGTATTAGTACAACTGGTACAAGTAATTTTAATGATTTAACTGTAACTGGTAATGTATCAATCGGTGGAACCTTAACTTACGAGGATGTCACAAGCATTGATTCAATAGGTATCATAACTGCAAGACAAGGTATTCATGCTGGTGCAGGTGTTTCTGCCACAGGGATTGTAACTGCCACAACTTTCAGTGGTTCAGGCGCATCACTAACAAGTTTACCTGCAGGACAATTGACTGGAACTCTACCTGCAATTGATGGTTCAAACTTAACTGGTACAAAATTCTCACCAGATGCAGATCAAAACTTATTTGCAGGTACTGATGCAGGTTCCAACCTTGATGGAACTTCTGGTTGTTTTAATATTTTCTTAGGTTCTTGTGCTGGTAAATCAGCTACAAGTGGTCATAATAATATTTTTATGGGTGTGGGTGCAGGATGTAGCACTACTTCTGGTTGTTGTAATATTTTTATTGGAAGATACGCAGGTAAGAATTTATTTGGCACCAGCCTTAATATGCGTAATGTATTCATAGGTCAAGAAATCGGAGAGGGCTGTGGTGATTCTGGTTTTACTAGTGGTAATAATATAAGAGATAATGTTTTTATCGGTAGTTATGCTGGTAAAAAGATGTATGAAGGTTATGGTAACATTGCCTTAGGTAGAGGTCCTGGTAAATGTTTAACTAGTGGAATCTTCAACATAATGCTTGGATGCGGTGCAGGTGGTAGACTAGAGAATGGTGCATGTAATGTATTTTTAGGATTTGAAGCAGGAGGAGAATGCACCAGCTCTGCTTCTCGTAACGTTGCGATTGGTCATCTTGCAAGTGCTAAGTTATGTAGTGGTCAGTATAACGTTAGTGTAGGTATGTGTGCGGGTGGAGCGGCTGTTGCTTCATCTGGAAACTATAACCTTTCACTTGGATTTTATGCGGGATGTTGTCTCACTTCGGGCTCTCAGAACATTCTTCTTGGTACTCGAGCTGGACAACAACATAGAACAGGTCAAGATAATATATTCATGGGTCTTTACTCTGGATGTGCGACCAATTCTGGTAATTACAACGTCGCAATAGGTGCCAACACTATGATTGGTACTGGTAACAAAGCATGTAACGTTGTAGTAGGTCAGTTTGCTGGATGTCGTTTAACCTCAGGTTGTTCTAATGTCTTCTTGGGATATGGTGCTGGTCGAGACACTTGTACTGGTGATTGTAATATTGCGATTGGACCAAGCGTTTGTTTAGCATCATGTAATGGTGATGGTCAATTAGCAATTGGTTGTGACACAAGTCGTTGGATTGTTGGTGATAGTTCCTTTAATACTTGTTTAGGTAATAGTGGAAATATTAAAGCAATGGTAACAGGTACAATGTGTGCTACTGCCTTTGTTGGTGATGGTGCAAACCTAACGAATTTACCAACTGGAATTAATACAGGTGGCACTTCAACATTTAATGAATTGGTGGTAAATGGTGACATTACTGCAAATGGAAACATAGTTGGTGATAATTCAACAAATATATCTGGTATAAGTTCAGTTACTGCCTCTACTTTATATGGAGATGGATCAAATTTAACAGGCATTACTGCTGCAGGAACGGGTGCGATTGGAGGATTAACAGTTAAAGATGAGGGATCAACAGTCGGTACCGCAGGTAGTGTATCAACAATTAACTTTGTTGGAGATGCTGTTGTGGCAACTGCATCTCCCGGTGCAGCTGGTGTTTCAACGGTTACTATTACTGGATCATTCCCAGTTGATTCTTATGAGAACTTGATTGCAGGTACCGAGGCAGGAGCTGCGGTTGATAATGATACATGTTATAGTGTGATACTTGGATATCGTGCTGCCAAAGCATGGTGTGATGGTTCTGGATCTTTTGGTTCAGTTTATATTGGTATGAATGCAGGTTGTGCTCTACACACTGGTAACTATAATACTCTTATTGGAAATAGTGTAGGAAAAACACAGACATCTGGAAGTAGTAACACCTATATTGGCCGTCAGATAATGGATGAAGGCACCAACAGTGGTAGTTATAATATTTACATGGGTGAGGAAATTGCCTCTGCGTCTTCAAATACCACTGGTAGTTATAATTTATCGGTAGGTTACTACTCGCATTATCAGGCAACTTCTGCTACCTTTAATATTGCGATTGGATCATGGGCAGGTCATAATGTTACAACTGGTGGATGTAATCTTTTCATAGGAAAAGATGCAGGAAAAGGAGACAGTTCAAACTACGTAACTGGTAGCAATAATACAGCTGTAGGTGCAGTAAACACAGGATTAAAGATTACAAGTGGTACTTATAATGCATTATTCGGTGCTCGTGCTGGAATGTGTCTAACAAGTGGTAGTTCCAACACTTTTATTGGTCATAATGCTGGTGGTGGTGGTACTACAACTGGTGATTCTAATGTTGCTGTAGGTAGAAATGCAGGTAATAAAATCACTTCTGGTGCTCATAATATTTTCTTGGGTTCATGTGCAGGATGTTTCTCTGCAACAGGTAATTGTAATATTGCAATAGGTGCCGGAGTTACATTCACTGCATGTAATGGAAGTGGACAAATGGCTATCGGTGTTGGTGCCACTCATTTTATTTTTGGTGATAGTTCTTATAATGTAACACTTGCAGGTATTGCCACTGTAACAAAATCAACTGGTGTTGTTGAGGCAACTAAATTCTGTGGTGATGGTTCTTGTTTATCCGGTGTTGGATTTAAAGCAGACGCACAAGAGAACTTATATGCAGGAACAACTGCAGGTAATGCGTCTGATGCTGATACCTCCTATAACATTGCTTTGGGTTATAAGGCAGGATATACTAATTGTGCTGGTGATAATAATGTTATTTTAGGATGCTGTGCTGCATATTGTCTTCAAAGTGGAAATGAAAATATTGCAATTGGTGATGCAGCAGGTAAGTGTCTCACTACTGGTATAAGTAATATTTTCTTAGGAAAGTATTCTGGTCAAAAAAATACGACAGGATCATGTAATATATTCTTAGGTAGATATATCGGATCTCAAACTGAACATACAGGTAATCTAAATGTCTTTATAGGTCGTGGTGCTTCTGAATGGAACACTTCAGGATCATGTAATATTTCTATAGGATGTGGTGCAAATCGTAAGAATTCTACAGGAACTCATAATATTGCATTAGGTTCATTTGCAATGCAAGATGGAGTTACCACTGGTAGTAATAACATCGCATTTGGACAAAGTGCAGGTCTGCTTATAACTTCTGGTCAAGAGAATATTGCGATTGGTTGTAAGGCATTAGGAACTGGAACCGTCACTGGTCAACAAAATATCACAATTGGTCATGAGGCTGGTGGAGACATCACTTCAGGTAGTTATAACATATTATTCGGAAGAAATGCAGCAAGGGGAATAACCAGTGCTAGTGGTAACATTGTCATGGGAACTGGAACTCTTGGTGGTGATTCTGCTAGTACCGTAACAACTGGTTCGGCTAATATCGTGTTTGGTGAACTGGCAGCACGAGCTGCAACAAGTGCTGAATGTAATGTATTGATAGGTAGTCGTGCAGGTAAATGTGTCACTTCAGGTAGTAAAAATGTTTTCCTTGGTAATTACTCTGGAGCTTCCAACGCAGCTGGAACAGGTTGTCAGAATATTGCTATTGGATTCAGAGCAGCATTTGGACTAACTTCGGGTTGCGATAATGTCGTCATGGGTACTTATGCTGGTACTGCCATGACCGAAGGTAAGTACAATGTAGTTCTTGGTCGTAGTGCTGGTTGCAGAATCACTACAGCTTTAAATAACGTTGTGCTTGGATTATGTGCTGGTCAATGTATTACCACCCAAGGTTGTCAAGTCTTTATTGGGGTTGGAGCAGGACAATATTCTGTAAATGCTCAGTATAATACATTTATTGGTCACTATGCAGGTCGAAATTCTACTGCTTGTAACAGTGTTATTTTTGGATGTTATGCAGGAGCATGTGGTGGTGGTAATAGGAACATAGTGATAGGTAATCAGGCAGGATGTAAAGTAACTGATGGTGATAATGTAATCTTGGGTACGCAAGCAGGGATGTGTATGACATCTGCCTCAAGAAATATTGCCATTGGTCAGGGTGCTATGAAGGGTAATGGATCATCAAATGTCTTAGGTGATGATAACATTGCAATCGGTTTTGCTGCAGGTTGTTGTCTGACAAGTGGGTGTTTCAACGTCTTCTTAGGAAAATATACAGCATGCACACTTACTACTGGTTGTTATAATGTTGCAATCGGTTGTGCAGTTCAACTACCATCAGCAACAGGTAGTTGTCAACTTGCAATTGGTGCTGGCACAAATCGTTGGATAGCAGGTGATAGTGGTTTTAATGTAACTGTTGCAACAGCATCAACATTCAGATCAACTGGTGCTCACATAACTGGAGTTCTAACAGCAACATCATTTGTTGGTGATGGATCTCTACTAACAAATCTACCAGCCTCTGGAGGAGCAGGAGATAAATTTAATACTGGAATCACAAGCTCAATACAAGCAAATATTAAGGGGTATGAGACAGACGTTATAACATTTGGTCCGGATAATACAAAGAGATATGTAATAGATTCAATCAGTGTTGCAAACGTGACCTCTGGTGTTGGTAGCACAGTTAATGTAACCGCATCAATTAATCCAGGTGTGACAACATATAGTAGTGAGACAAAAGTTTATCTTGCTTACAACGTTCCTGTTCCCGATAACGGATTAGTCGAACTACTCAAGCAACCCATGGTTATGAATCCATCTGACGTAGTAAAAGTTTGGGCTTCAGATTCATCATACGGTGGTGTTAATGATGCTCTTGAACTTTATGCGAGTTATCAGGAACAAGAGAGTACTGATTTTGTAGCAGGATATGGTTCAACTGTTGGTGTTGCAAACACAGATCTTACAACCATATATACATCAACATCGAATCCAACTGTATTGCAATCAATTAAATTAACAAACAGAACTGATGCTGGAGACTTCCCTGTCACTGTACAACTTGTGAACGGATCAACTGCCACACATCTTGCAAAGAATTTAGTGGTTCCAAGATATGCTTCAATAGAAATATTAGATCGACCAAAGAGACTAGAGACGGGTGGAACAGTTAAAGTACAAACCGCAGCGGCCGCAGGAACGATAGACGTAATAGTATCTGGTAAGAAAATCACTTAAAGGAGAATAATATAAAATGAGCAAGTCAAGTGTATTCTCTCTCGAACAATTTTATAGAAAACAAATAAACGGAACAGCTTCAACAATTAACGATGTTTTTGTTTTTAAGGATATATCTAATCCTTTAGGAACTGATTATGGATACTTTGGTGGTGGTAGTGCTCCTGGTGTTGGTGGTCCTTATTCAAGTGTAGATCGTTTAGATTTTGCGAGTGATAGTACAAATATGGTCACAAAAGGACCGCTATCTAGATCTGCTGCTGCAGGTGGAGCAACAGGTAATACTTCTTATGGATATGCTGCTGGTGGTGGTTGGCCTATTGAATCAACAGTGGATCGAGTTGATTATTCATCCGACACAGGAACAGCAGCAACAAAAGGACCATTAGAAACTAATACAGGTGGTATGGGTTCAGTAACAAATAACACTTATGGTTATTTTGCTTCTGGAAGAGCTCCTAGTGAAGGAGTTGGATGGACTACAGAGATACAACGTATTGAATATGCAAGTGATACCTCAACATCAGTTGTAAAAGGCACTGTGGCATGGCCAGCTGGAGGTCAAGGTGTAGCAGGGACGGGAAATATGGATTATGGATACTTTGGTGGTGGTCGTATCTATCCTGGTCCTGGTTACCTCTCTGTATCATTTGTTGGTAGAATTGATTATACTAATGACACACAAACAGCACCATCAAAAGGTCCATTAACTCAAATTAGAGGTTTTCTCGCAGCAGCAGGTAATGCTGATTATGGATATTTTGGCGGTGGACAGGATCAAAATGGATCTTCTTATATGTCCATTGTTGATAGAGTCGATTACTCAAACGATACAGCAACAGCATCACCAAAAGGAAACTTAGCTGATGGAAAACATTATATATCTGCTACAGGTAATACCTCATATGGATATTGGGCTGGTGGATATGGAAATACAACAAAATGTCAACGTGTTGATTTTAGTAATGACACAGCAACAGCATCACTAAAAGGTAATTTAAGTCAATTCAATACCAATCAATACGCATTTAGTTCAAGAATATGTAATTTACCAACCACTTCAGGATCTTCAACTTTTAGTCAACCTGGACAAGTTCCAGTTGGAAACCCTTATGGTTACTTTGGTGGAGGAAATTATGGTGGCACTGAATATAGTTCAGTTGATCGTATTGATTTTGATACTAACTTAGAAACCGCACTTGTAAGAGGTCCTTTATTAGCACCAAGAAAGTCTACTGCAGGGGCAAGTAGTCCATCTTATGGATACTGGGCTGGTGGATTCTTAGGTGGATCGTATGATCCGTCACAAGATGTATCGAATGTAGATAGACTTGATTACTCAAGTGACACATCAACAACAGTTGCAAAAGGAAATTTATCCGCAGCTGGAGGTTACAGAGCGGGAGCAAGTACCATTAATTATGGTTACTTTTCTGGAGGAACTGATCTTGATTCAAGAATACAAAGACTAGATTATTCATCTGATACTTCCACAACATCTAATAAAGCAACCATGCCAAAGAGAACTGGTATGGCTGGTGTTGGAAATCAGTCTTATGGTTATTTCATGGGTGGAAATTCAAGCACTCTTCCTAGTTTCACAACTCAGTCAAGAACATACCGTATAGATTATTCGAATGATACATCGGCTACGGTACAAAAAGGAAACATGGGACAGTATGGTTATTATGGAGCTGCAACTGGTAACGCTGAGTATGGATATGCAAGTTGGGGATATACTGGAGATTCAAGAGCAACTCGGATGGAATATGCAAATGATACTTCGACCATGACTAATAAACTTGCATTTACAAATGCCTATGGTAGTTTTTCAAATCCTTCCGCAACAGGTAATACCTCTATTGCAATATGGGCTCTTGGAAATACATTTCCGGTGACTAATGGTATTTTGCAGAAAATGGATTTTTCAAATGATACAGCTGCAAGTCTTTATACGCATCTTACTACACAGAAAACTAATATTTTGGAAGGTGGTGTAAGTTCCAGAGAAAATGCAGCACCGACCACGGCACCAGGCACCACCTCTATTACAACGACTGCATTTGGAGCACCTCAGTTTGGACCTGCATTTGGATATCGTTCTGGTGGAGGTAATACAGGATATGGCACCAAAAATGATCGAATTGATTACTCTAATGATACTGCAACCGCACCAAATAGAGTAAATTCTAACCAAGTAACCGGTCAGGCAGCAGCAACATCTAATAAAGATTTTGGATTTGTTGCAGGTGGTCAATCAGCAGCTTCTCCAACACCTGGAGGATATTGTACAATAGAAAGACTTGATTACTCAAGTGACACATCAATACCATCACCAAGAGGAACACTTGAAAAGAAAGCGGGTGATGCACAAGCAACAGGTAATTCTGATTTTGGATATTGGGGTGGTGGTAAAGATCCTGATAATTCACCACAATATGATTCTATACTTCAAAGATTAGATTATTCAAATGACCTTGGAACCACTTACGTAAGAGGAAACATAGGATTACAAAAATGGGGTGGAGACTCTACTTCAAATGGAGTATTCGCATATTTTACCGGAGGACTAAGATATAATACTAACGATAGAAACTCACAAACAAGTCGTATTGATTTTGCAAATGATACTCAAAAAGGTACAAAAGTAGGTAATTTGCCTGAAGATACAGCATATTTAGGTGCAACAGGTAATCAAGAATTTGGATATTTTGCAGGGGGGACAACGGATGGATCTACTGGAGGGGTGTCAACTGTAAATCGACTTGATTATGCTACTGACATGATAGTATTATCACCAAAAGGAAATCTAAGTGGTAGTAGGTACTATCTTAAAGCAACAGGTAGTAAAGATTTTGGATATTTTATGGGTGGTACTTTTGATCCTAGTCCGAATCTATCAACAATAGATCGTATTGATTATTCAAGTGATACAACAACAGCATCTCCAAAGGGAAATTTAAGTGAAGCCTCTATTCTTCACACTGGTCATAGCTCTAGATCAAATAAAAGATCATTCACGTTAACTGAAAGAATAAAATTTACTGATAGTAATGTGCCTTCAACGAGCACGGTTGGAACTGGATTTGCATATTTTGGTGGTGGTTTTCCTGCAGTGGTGACAGTTGATAGAGTTGAATTTGCAAGTGATACTTCAGCAGCAACTCCAAAAGGAGCAATGACTTCTGGTAGGTATAAAGCAGCAGGAGTTGGTAATACGAAATTTGGTTACTTTGGTGGTGGAGTCACTGCAACACCTGCTTATGTAACTACTGTGGACAGACTTGATTATTCAAGTGATAGCACAGCGATGGTGGCAAAAGGTTCTTTGAGTACTCCTAAGAGAGGTCAGAGTCTTGCAACAGGTAATGATGAATTTGGATATTTTGGTGGAGGGCAAAGTCCTTCGGGTAATTCATCAGGAGTAGATCGAATTGATTATTCAAATGACACTGTAGTTGCGTCACCTAAAGGAACTTTGACATTAGTTAGATCTGGCACATCTGCAACAGGAAATAGTAACTTCGGATATTTTGGAGGAGGAGAAACACCTTCTCGTGTTTCATCTATAGATCGTATTGAATACTCAAATGATACTGTAGTTGCGTCACCAAAAGGATTATTGAATCAAACTAAAGATAATATGGGTGCAACAGCAAATAATGATTTTGGATATTGGGGTGGTGGAACAACTGGTAGTGATATATCTTCAATGGATCGAGCAGATTTTAGTAATGATACTGTGACAACTGCTGTAAAAGGATCATTAAGTGCTGCAAGATGGCAAATGTCAGCAGCGGGTAATCCTGAATTTGGATATTGGGGTGGTGGATATCCAGGTCCAAGTGGTCAATCAACAGTTGATCGTTTAGATTATTCAAATGATACAGCAACTGCATCACCAAAAGGAAATTTATCAGTTCCTCACAGATTTCCTGGTGGATTTAGTTCTAGGGATTATGGATTCTCTCAAAAATTCTCATCTGCATATCCTTTACCATTTCCTGTACCACAACAAAAATTTGGTTTCGAGTTCTTTGGATATTTTGGTGGTGGTTATAATCCAAGTTCTGTTCAATCTGGAATAAATCGAATTGATTTTAACAATGATACTGTCTTAGCAGCAAAAGTATCACAATTCCAAGGATCATCACCTTCAGTTAATAACAATAGACAAATGCAAAACTGTTTTGGTATCGCTAATAAAAATTCTGCATATTGGGGTGGAGGAACAAATCAAAACGGATCAGAACATTCTACTATATTCAGGCTTAGTCTTGCAAATGAAAGTGTATATGCTGTCAACACTGGTATTCTTTCATACAATGGTCAGGAATTATCTGCAGTTGGTACAAATAATTTTGGTTATATAAATGGAGATAGTAAGTCAAAAGTAGATAGATTAGATTATTCAAATGATGGTGCAACAACATCACCAAAAGGAAATTTAAATCAAACAAGAGTTTATCCTGGTGCAACAGGTAATAAAAACTTTGGATATTTTGGTGGTGGAGGACCAAGCAACTCAACAGTAGATCGGATTGATTATGCAAGTGATACATCAACAGCATCAGCAAGAGGAAATCTTGGAATTTATCGAACATATCTTGCAGCAACTGGTAATCAAAATTATGGTTACTTTGCTGGAGGTGGTGGTAGTCTCGGAAATACAAGTCGTGTTGAACGTATTGATTATGCTAATGATACTGCTTCAACTTCAAATAAAGATAATTTAACTTTAGCACGAAATGCATTAGCGGCAACTGGAAATCAATTCTTTGGTTATTTTGCAGGTGGCACTCCTGGTCCAAAATCAACTGTGGATCGCCTTGATTATTCGAATGATACCTTTGGGATGTCAAATAGAGGTTCATTAGATATCGATAAAAAATCTTTTGCAGGTGCAAGTGCAGGAGCTAATGCATTAAATGTATAGTATGCTATAATAAAAATAAAACTTGATGGAACGAAATATTATTGTTATTGATGATTTTTATGATGATCCTGATGAGGTAAGAAATTTTGGTTTAACAACAGAGTATCCAGATCCAGGTGAGGGTTATACATATCCTGGTAAAAACTCACGTTTTGGTTTTTATAATGATGATACTCAGAGAAAAATGGAGGAAGTTGTAGGTGCTGGTCTTGAACCATCAGATCCTTGTGGATACTTTCGAATCTCATTTGAACATGATAGTTTTAAACAAGATGTTCATGTAGATCCTGGTTGGGATTGGGGAGGTGTATTGTATATGAATACACCAGAACAATGTGTTGATGAGGGAGGAACATCTTTTTGGAAACATAATAGTCTTCACTGGGAACAGTGTCCACGAACAACAGAAGAATCGAAATATTATTCTTACCCTACATATAAAGAAGCGTGGAATACGACAGTATATGGATCAGGTTTAGATCGAAGTCAGTGGACAAGATATCTTCTATGTCCAATGCAGTATAATCGTTTAGTTTTGTTTCGAACTCATCTTTGGCATTCGCATAATTATAACTTTGGTGATAGTATGGAGAACGGTAGATTAGTTCAATTATTCTTCTTCAAAGAAAAAGGTAATACGTGTAACAAATGGTAGTATGAATCACAGTTTTTATTTTATGGCAGGTCTTCCTCGTGCGGGAAGCACCTTATTGAAAAGTATTATTGACCAGAATCCAAACGTACATACTGAACCAGTTTCCCCAGTGATGGAGTTAATGTATCATAGTGAGCAATATTTTAAACAGAGTGAACAATATATTGGATATCCTAAACCAAAAAATGCTTACAAAATTGTTGGTAGTTATATTGAAAATTATTATTATGAAATAGACAAACCAATTGTCATTGATCACAATCGAGCATGGTCAAATAATATTGAAAGAATTAAAACATATCTAAATCCAAATCCAAAAATCATTTGTCCTGTTCGTGACATCTCAGAGATACTCACATCATTTATTACAATGATACATCGAAACTCTGATGAGGTTTCTTTTATTGATGAAGACTTAATTGAAGGGGGATTCACAGTCGATGATGATAATCGATGTCAATATCTAATGAGTGATAATGGTATTGTAGAGCAAGCACTCTGGGCACAATCACAAGCTTTCATTCGAAATGAAACGAAGCACTTGCTGATGGTTGAGTATGATGATATTGTGAATACTCCACAGGAAACAATGGATCGAATATATAATTTTTTAGAGATAGATGGATATAAACACGACTTTAATAATGTTAAAAATAATCATCGTGAAAGTGAGAAGCAATGGAATCTAAAAGATATGCATCATGTCAGAAATAAAGTACAGAAAATATCTAAGAAACCTGAAGATGTCTTATCACCATATATTCTAAATAAATATAGCAAACTGGAATATTGGAAGTATCCTGATAGCACCTACTTAAAAAATGGCAGCAACGAATAAAAGAGGTGTATTCTCTCTTGAAACGATAATAGAAAGACAGTCGGATTATAATTGGTCAGACATAAGTAATGTTTTTGCTTATGAAAGCTCTTCAGCAACAGGAGGATCAGCTAGTAATCATGGTTATTTTACAGGAGGAGCATATCCTAGTGTATCTTCTGAGAAATCGACTATAGATCGGATTGATTTTACTAATGATACAGCAACAGCATCACCAAAAGGCAATACATCTATAGCACGTAAAAATCATGGTGCTACTGGTAATAATTCTCATGGATATTCAGTTGGTCATTTTCCTGCAAACTCTACAACAGATCGAATTGATTACTCTAATGATACATCAACAGCATCACCAAAAGGTAAATTAGGGGAACCAAAAGGTTATGTATCCGCTACAGGTAATAATAATTTTGGATATGTTGCTGGTGGATATTCACCAGGTAATGGTAGTCCAACTGACAGATCATCAACTGTAGATAGATTAGATTATTCAAATGATTCGTATAACTGCACACAAAGAGCTAATTTGAGTAGTGGTAGATCTTCTGGATCAATGACTGGTAATCAAGACTTTGGATATCTTTGTGGTGGTAAAGTACCTGGCATAGTATCAACGGTAGAGAGAATTGATTACAGCAATGATAATGCAACACCACTTACAAAAGGTCCATTAAGTGCGACACGTAGATATAATCATGCTACAGGTAATGCTAACTTTGGATATGTGTCTGGAACTGGTGGGTATAGTACACAAATAGATCGAATTGATTATGCAAATGACACAGCAACAGCATCTCCTAAAGGTCCATTTAGTGCTGCTTATTCATATCGAGCAGCAACAAGTACATCCTCATTTGGATACTTTGGTGGTGGACAAAATCCATCATCAACAGTTCACACGTATATAGATCGTCTTGATTATTCAAGTGATACAACAACAGCATCACCAAAAGGTAATTTAAGTGTTGCATCTAATAAAGCAGCAGGGGTAAGTAGTCAAGAATGTGGATTATCAAATAAACCAAGAAGATTTAGATTTTATGATAATACACCAGCTCCAAGAGGATATTTTGCTGGTGGATTTAATAATAATACCGAAGGTAATCCATGGAATTATTATTCAACTGTAGAGAGATATAATTTTGATAATGATACAGCAATGGCATCACCAAAAGCTAATTTACTATTTACAGGAACTACGGATCTTGCTGGTATTGCGACTCCTGATTTTTCATACTTTATTGGAGGTACATTAAGTTTTGGTCCTTATCCGTTTACTTATAAATCTTACGCAGAACGTCTTGATCATAGTAATGATTCAATGGTAAGAAGAGGTACTATTTTACCAACACGTCGTGCACAAGTTACAGGAAACTCTAATTTTGGATACCTCAGTGGGGCTACTTATCCTGGTGATTCTTCATCTTACACTCAACTTACTTCGATAATAAGATTTGATTTTTCGAATGACGATACTTATCATAGTCCAACCGCTGCGATTTCCGCAGTATCACCACCTACACTTAGGGGAGCAGTATCAAGTGAAAATTTTGGATATTATGCAGGAGGATATATATCTGGCTCATCTTCAACTTTTGTTGAACGAATTGACTTTTCGAATGATACAGCTAATCTTGTAGCAAAAGGATCATTAAGTGAAGCAAGACAATCTTTGGGAGCAACAGGTAATAATCATTTTGGATATATGGCTGGTGGTAACTCTAATCCTGGTAGCACTTATCGCACCACAATAGATCGTCTTGATTACTCAAACGATACAGCAAATTTAGTTGCAAAAGGACCTTTATCTGTAGTGAAGAAAGAGTTTGGAGCATCGTCAAGTAATTCATATGCATACTTTGGTGGTGGATATAATCTTATTCCCGGTGGAAATAATTATCTATCTTCCACTGATCGTCTTGATTTTTCAAATGACACTGCGACAGCAGTTGCGAAAGGTAACCTATCTAGAAATAGAAATCAAATTGGAGCAACATCATCAGTGGTTCCAGCGACAGCACCAGTTCAACCACCATTCACATCTCCAACTATGTTGGTACAATATCCATCAGCATTTGGATATGGATATATTGTTGCTGGACCTAATGTCAGCACAGTTTCAAGAATTGACTATTCAAATGATACTGCGACAGGAGTATCAAAAGGTCCTGATGACACTTCTGCAAATAAAGCATCCACAAGTAGTGAAACTCATGGATATCTTCTTGGTGGATACAGTCCAAACCAAGCCACCACAATCAAAAGAATTGATTATGCAAGTGATACATCAACAACGTCACCAAAAGGTAACTTAACAAGTGAGGCACTCCTCGCAATGTCTGGGCAAGGATTACATACTCCATCATATGGATGGATAGTTACTACTTATCCTGGAGGCAAAGTTGATAGAATTGATTTTGCAAATGATACTGCAACTGCACCACAAAGATCAACAGGGGGAGATACTTCTATCAGAACAGGAAGCACTGGCAATCAAAGTTACGGTTGGAAAGTAGGAGGTTCGCCAAACAAAACTTTCACCTTTAGACTTGATTATGAAAATGATACATCAGCATTATCACCAAAAGGAAACATGGATAGTGGAATAGATTGGCCTTCTTGTTTTGGTAATCAAAATTATGGATATTATGGTGGATCTCCTGGTGAAGAAGTCCCTAACTATACAAGAACATCTACTCATCGTATTGATTATGCAAATGATACTGCTACATCAGTTCAAAAAGGTAGTTCCCCAATAGCATTTGGTATAGGATCTGGAACAAGTCATAATGACAATTATGGATATATGGGAACGGGTGATATATATCCTGGTACTTATACGAGTAGCATTTTTCGAGTAGATTATGCAAATGATACTGTAGCAGCATCACCATCAGGTCCAGTTAGTTTTCCTGCTGCTTATGGAGCTACTAGAACTCGTGCGGTAAGTGCCGCTGATGGTGGCATGACACCTGGCAGTCCTTATGTTACTTGATTAATTTAAAAAGATTTGTTATAATAAGTAAAACGTTTATTTTATATGGGTTTGATGATTGCCCTCCCCTGTCATGGAGGGATTGTAACTGAGAAAACTACGATGAGTTTATTCAAACTCGGTAAACTTTTGGCGAGAAGTAATATACCTCACGGTCTTTTAACACAAGCAAATTCTTCTTTGATTACTCAAGGTAGATCGAAATGTGTTAATTTTTTTATCAATAATACTGATCACGAATATCTTTTCTTTTTAGATAGTGATATTGGATTTGATGAGTATGATGTGTTAAAGTTAATTAATCATCAGGTTGATATCGTTTCTGGTGCTTATCCAATGAAAACAATTCCAATTCGATACTGTATTAATGTTGTTCAACCAGAACAAAGAAAGGGAGACCTCTTAAAGATTGAAGGAAACGGAATGGGATTTACTTTGATTCATCGAAATGTATTTCTGCAAATGGCACAGAAATTTCCAGATTTAAAATACATTCCACCGAAGGATGATAGTAATGTTCCACCCACAGAAGCGGAGATAAATAACTCATACCATTTTTTTATGGAACATAAAAAAGGAGACGGGTTCTTATCTGAAGACAAGAGTTTCTTTTTTCGAGCAAGTATGCTAGGATATGATATATGGCTAGATACTACAATTAAATTACAACACGTTGGTTCACATATTTTTTCTGAATAGATTATGAAATCAGGAGCAACCGAAAGTTCTTATCAGTTTCTTTCGCAATATTATAAATTTCCAGAAGATGTCGAAGTAGCACATCTTCCACAGGAAATAATTAAATCAAAAAAGAAATATAAAATTCTCTGGGCACATCATGCATATGATCAACCAGTCTTTTTAAATTTTGATCACAATACAGTTGATCATATTGTATCTCCTTCACATTGGGCAAAGGAACAATTAGTTCGTTTTTTAAAAGTACCAAAGGAAAAGATAAGTGTGATCTCAAATGGAGTATCTGATAAATTTAAATACTCTGATGATAAAACAAAGACCTTCATCTATACATCAATACCTTATAAGGGATTAGAATTATTACCTCGAATTATTCCTTTAATTCAACAAAGACATCCCGATGCTAAATTTAAAATTTTTTCATCTATGTCTTTATATGGTAACATAATTGATCCTTATGTTGATCTATATCAAGATTTAAAATTGCTAAAGAACGTAGAGTATTCTGCTGCGGTTGATCAAGATGAATTGATTAAGCATTATCATGAATCTGCTTTCTTTATTCATCCAAATATATGGGAAGAAACATTTTGTGTTTCAATGGCAGAAGCGATGAAGTGTGGTTGCTATCCAATCATCACAAATATTGGAGCACTACCTGAAGTTGCAACTGATAAATTTGCTTCGATTGTTACACTGGAAGGAACCCGAACAACTGAAAAATATGAGGTTACAGATAACTTTATAAATAAATTCGCAGAGATTTGTGTAGCTGCTGCAGATTACTTCGATGGTGATCGTGCTACATATAATCAGATATCAAAATCTGCTTCAAATCATATAACTCAAAAATGTGATTGGAAGAAAATTTCCAAACAATGGAAAAAACTAATTACAAAAATTACAAGTGGAGAACCAATGACAAGTGACAAAAAAACTTCAGCATTAGATGGATATCAACCAATTAATTCTGAACAAGCGGTGCTTGATGAGGAATATTTGCATAAGGCATTTCAAAATGTATTGAGATGGGAGGAGAGTGATAAGGAATTAGCACAGGGTAGAACTAACTTTCAGTTAGAAAAGTTTGCACTACTTGAAACTCACACATTACCTGTTGCTTTTGAGAATACATTAAAGTCTCGTCGTCAGATGGCAGAAGGATATATGTACAAACTCATTGAGATGAAAGAGAAGGTTAGAGAGTTTGAATACAAATGGAAAGATAAAGATAGAACACAACCACTTCTATGGGATCGAGGAGGTCCAGAATCAGGTAAAAAATTATGTTGGTTTGATTTAGATGAACTCTCACTTACACATTATCTGAAGTCATGTGAACTTGAAATTCGTGATCGTCTTCATCAGATGGAACACTTGGATAAGATTCTTGAAAAACTTGTTGAACAGAATGATGGTAAAGTAGTAACTCGTGAGCAATTCCTTAATAGTGATGGTGAGTATTGGGAGCGTCGTTTTGCTGATCAGGCAATGGATGAAATGATTTCTTCTCAGACTGGTATTTCGATTGGTAACTTACATAGTATGCGTCGTGCTTCTGCACCTGCGATTGTAGATAAGAGAAATGAAATTCCAAATGGTTATGTCCCATTAAATAAACTTCTTGAAAGTCCAAATGGAAAAATGGAATTCTTAAATGATCTTCAGAAAAAAGTCGTTCAAGGAATATCAGAAGTTACTGGAAATAATCTTGGAAAGATCACTGGAACATCAGAGGAGGATCAGAAAAAACTTCAAGGTGACTAATGAATCAAAAATTTATTATTGTAGATGATTTTTATGATATTGCTTGTCGGGTTGGTAAAGATATCAACCTTAATTTTGATGAAACTGAATATAAAGATGGGGTTGTTGATGAGCTAACTGACAAAGTATCTCTTATTTTAAATCGTCCTATTCGAATAAATCATGTTATTAATGAAGTAATTTCAGAGGGTTCTTCAAATTATATTACATCAAATACAAAGTTCGATTGGATTGCAATTATATATTTTAATCTTCCTACGGAGACACATCATCTTGGTAGAGGATTAAGTTTTTATTTGCACCAATCTACTGGATTAGATTGTTTTCCAAATGAAATGGCATGTAAAATAAATGGTCTTCAAAATATGGAAGATATTTTACGATGTTTTGATGTAAATAATCAATCATATTGGAAAGAATTTTTAAACATTTACATTAAATATAATCGCATGATATTATTTCGTGCTGATTTGTGGCATTCATATGGAGTTGGTTTTGGTAACGAACTAAATAATTCAATGAAGCAACAAAAAGTATTAATACAAAATGTCTGATAACAGGGGAATATTTACATTAGATGAGTTATATGAACTTCAAGTAAGCGGACTTTTCGAGCATATAAATGATGTTTGGATATATGCTCGAAACATTAAAAATGATTTTGGTTTTTATGCTGGTTATCATGATGGAGGACATTCATATGTTACAAATATATACCGCCATGATTTTAGTGATGATACCATAACATCGGCAAGTCAACTGACTGTGGCTAAATCACAAATGGGAGCTGTATCTAGTAGTGACTATGGATATTTCTTTGGTGGAAAAAATCCAAGTTCTTCCGTTGTATCGAATGTAGACCGATTAGATTTTAATAATAACACGACAGCAACATCACCAAAGGGAAATTTAGCTAATCCGATTAATATTTGCGACTCTGCTGGTAATGCTTCTTATGGTTATGCTCATGGATTGGCTTCTACTTCATATGCAACTTATATCCATAGAATTGATTATGCAAACGATACTGCAACAGCACCAGCACATTTAAATTTTCCAGCAGCAAAATATTATGGTGCTGCAATGGGTAATCAAAATTATGGATATTGGGCAGGAGGATCAGCACCAGGTCCTTCTTACACCAAAACATCTACTATTCATCGAGTTGATTATTCTAATGATACTGCAGACGCATCACCTAAAGGAACTTTAAATAATATTGGTGTTTACGGAAATAATACTCAAACCTCTGGACAAGGTAATGCTGATTACGGATATGTTGCAGGTGGATATATATTTGCTGCTGTAACAAATGTAAGAAGAATTGATTACTCAAACGATACAGCAGTAACAGTAGATAAAGGTAATTTAGCTTCCCAAATGGCAAAGGGTGCATCTACTGGTAATCATTCTAATGGATACTTTGCAGGAGGATCTAATGTTTCCTCCATCCAGAAAGTAGATTTCTCTAATGATACTGCAACAGCAACAGCAGTGGCTTCTTTAACTGGTGCAGGTAATTCACCGTATTTTATAGGTGATAGCGGCACCAGTCCTTTAGAAAATGGTAATCCAATAACATACTTAGGTGCTATAGAGGGAATTCCTGCTACTACATTAGGTCCTGCCATGGGTTATGTTCTTGGGGGAGCATTTCCATACAGTTTTTCAATAGTAGACCGTATGGATTATTCAAATGACACTGCTACAATGGCGGTCAAAGGTCCATTAAGTGCTGGAACTTCATATCAAGCTGCTGTAAGTAGTAAAGATCATGGATATTCAATGGGTGGTAAGACACCTTCAAACGGTAAATCATCAAAAGTAGATCGTGTTGATTACGCAAACGACACTGCAACAGCAGCAGTCAAA
>Ga0209232_1000367_pt1 | contig 28087 bp, 21 predicted proteins | sample ETNvirenome_2_60_FD_184066 | JGI IMG/M metagenome (GOLD analysis project Ga0209232, IMG submission 184066) | Marine viral communities from the Pacific Ocean - ETNP_2_60 (SPAdes) (version 2) | ecosystem: Environmental > Aquatic > Marine > Oceanic | place: Pacific Ocean | collected 2013-06-22
GGCGGCGCACCAATCTCGCGCCGCCCGCCGCGCCCGGCTCCGGCGGCATCCGAAAGGGGTGGTGATGGCATCCATCGAAGACATCGCCCGCGATTTCACGGCGCTGCTGCGCGCCGGCGAGTTCGAAACCGCCGGCGATCGCTACTGGGCGCCAGACGTGACCAGTATCGAACCGGCAGCCCCGCCCGGCGGTCTATGCGCGGTGGTGTCAGGTATCGAAGCCACGCGCATCAAGCGCCGGGCCCGCTTCGGCGGCGCCCGGATCGACGAGATCGGCATCGATGGCCCCTTCGTCACCGGCGACCAGTTCGCGCTGTTTCTCGACATGGTGCTTATCAATCCCGCCAGCGGTGTGCGCCAAGCCTTCACCGAAATTGCCCTCTACACGGTGCGCGGCGACCGGATCGCCGAGGAGCGATATTTTTATGACTGACACCCCGATCTCGCGCCGGGAATTCGGTCAGCGGTGAGCGGCTCGAAATCTGGTAGCGCAATTCGCTGTTGGCTACCGAGCAAGATGAACGCAAGCGCGCTCGCTGCAGATCATTTTCGATAGATTCTAGGCTCGATGCCGTGGCGCGCAATCTTGTCATACAGGGTCTTGCGGGGAACGCGCAGGATCGACAGCGCCGCTTGTACATCGCCATTGGTCGAGGCCAGCGCGTCGCGAATGGCATGCGCTTCGAAATTGGCGACCCGTTCGGACAGCGTCGGCAGCGTTTCGCCGGGTTCGGTCGCACGCCGCTCGATCCCCAGGACTTCGCTATAGGCAAAATTGCGCAGTTCCCGGACATTGCCGGGCCAGTCGTGCTCGATCAGATGCTTGCGCGCCGCATCGCTCATCTTGAAATCCTGCTTGCCGAGCCGGCCGATCCCCTCTTCCACAAAAAACGCGAACAACTGAGGGATGTCGGGCCGGCGCTCCCGAAGCGGCGGCAGGCGCAGCCGCACGACGTTGAGGCGATAGAACAGATCCTCGCGGAAACTGCCCGCGGCAACGGCCTGTTGCAGATCGTCGCGCGCCGACGCCACGATCCGCAGGTCAACCGCGCGCGGTTCGGTCGCGCCGATCGGCTGCACCTTGCGCTCCTCGACCACCCGCAGCAGCATCGACTGGATCGCCAGCGGCATGTTGTCGATACCGTCGAGGAACAAGGTGCCGCGATTGGCCTGCTCGATCCGCCCCTCGCGAGCGAGCGCGCCATAACCGACCGCGCCGCGATCATGGCCGAACAGCTCGGCCTCGGCGAGTTGTTCGGGAAGCGCGCCGCAATCGACGGTTATGAAGGGACGCCCCGAACGCGGACCTTTGCGATGGAGCAACAGCGCCGCCAGTTCTTTCCCCGTCCCCGTCTCGCCCTCGACCAGGACGTCGATATCGGCCAGCGAAATCTGCTGGATGGTAGCGCGAACCTGCGCCATCACCGGGCTGTCGCCGATCAGCGGGCTGTCGATGCTGCTCTCGGCGGCGGCGCGCAGCATCCGGTTGTCGAGCACGAGGCGCCGCGTCTCCAGTGCTTTGCGAACCGACGCGACCAGATGTTCGGTGGCATAGGGCTTGGCCAGAAAATCGAAGGCGCCGCTTTGCAGCGCCCCGATCGCCATCGGCACGTCGGCGTGCCCGGTGATCAGAATGACCGGAATGTCGGGATCGATCGCCCGAATACGCGCAAAGAATTCCAGGCCATCGAGGCGCGGCATCCGGATATCGGTGACGATGGCACCCACAAAACGGGCGTCAATTTCGGCGAGCGCGGTTTCGGCGTCGGCAAAAGCGCGCACGTCGATGTCCGCCAGTTCGAGCGACTGGGTCGTCGCGGCGCGCAGCGCGTCATCGTCGTCGACAAAGATGATGTGCTGGCGGGTCAAAAACTCGGTCATGCGTGGCGGACCTTGAGTTCGAACGCGGCGCCGCCAAGCGGCGACGACACGCTGTCGAGGGTTCCGCCAAATTCGCGGGCGATATCGCGCGCGATGCCAAGCCCGAGGCCCAGGCCTTCGGCTTTGCCGGTGACGAACGGCGTGAACAGATTGTCGGCGACGTCGGCCGATATTCCCGGCCCATTGTCGGCGACGATGATCGCGATCTCGTGCGCCGCCAATGTCTGGATCCGGATCCGCGGGTCATCGCGGCCGCCCAGCGCGTCGAGCGCATTTTGCAGCAGGTTGACGAGAATCTGTTCGAGACGGACACGATCGGCGACGCAGCGCAGTCCCGCCCCCTCGCCGCGGCGTTCGATCGTGACGCCCTGTTCGCGGATACGGTCACCGACGAGCAGCAGCGCGCCGTCGATCACCGCCGCAATTTCGACCGGGCCCATCGCCGGGGTGCTGCGCCGTGCAAAGGTGCGAAGCTCGGCAACGATCGCGCCGATCCGTTCGGTCAGTGACACGATCGTGCCCAGATTGTCGCGCGCCCTGGCTGGATCGCCGCGGTCGAGGAAGGTTCCGGCATTTTCGGCAAAGCCACGGATCGCCGCCACCGGCTGATTGATTTCATGCGCGACGCCGGCGGTGATCTGGCCGATTGTGCCCAGCCGGCTGGCCTGCGCCAGCTCCTCGCGCGCCGCACGGAAACGCCGGTTGGCATCGACCAGATCGGCGGTGCGCGCCGCGACCTCGACCTCGAGCATGCGGCGCGCTTCCTGCTGCAGCCGCTGCGTCTCGCGAGCGCGGAACCGCCAGGTCAACAGCGCCGCGAGCAGGATGAAGGCGATCAGGATCGCGGTGCGCGCCGTCGCATTCGCGCTCGCCTCCGCCGGTGCGGTCGGTTGGAACGCGTGCAGCGTTGCACCCGCCATCGGCACCGGCAGCGCCGCCTCGCGATAACTGACAGTGCCGCTGGTCCAGGTCGCGCCGACACGCGTCAGCGGCAGCGGCGCGAGCGGCAGCTTGCCGAACTGCAAGGCCGCGCGGATTGCCGCGCGGGTGCGGTCGTCGATCGGTCCCATGGTCCGGAACCGCCACGCGGGCCGGCTGGTGATGATGACGACGCCATGATCGTCGGTGACGAAGGTTGCGAGCGGTTGGCGCGCCCATTCGGCTTCGAGGCGCTCAAACTCGACCTTGACGACGATGACCCCCAGATCGCGGCCGTCATCCTCGACGCGGCGCGCGATGAACAGACCCGCCCGCCCGCTGACCGTGCCGAGCGCGAACAGCTCGGCGCCGCCCTTTGCCATCGCGTCGCGGAAATAGGGGCGGAAACCGTAATTCTGGCCGACGAAGCTCTGCGGCTGGCGCCAGTTGCTGGCCGCGATCGTCCTGCCGTCGCGGCCGATCAGATAGATGGCGGCGGCATCGGTGCGATCGGCGAGCAATTCCAGCTTGCTGTTCATGCGCGCGACCGCGGCCACATCGCCGTCGCCCAGCACGACGTGGACGTCGGGATATTCGGTCAGCACCAGCGGCAGCAGACGGAATTTCTGCAATTCGCCGGCCAGGCGGCTTGCGGCACTGCGCGCCTGCTGCGCCGCTGCGACGTCAGATGCCGCGCGGGCGTGATCGGCAGCCCAGCGCAAAGCAGCGACCGCGATCAATCCCAGCAGCAGCATGGCGAGCAAGGATGTCCAAACCAGTCGCCGGCCGACGCCGAGCGGCCGCGAATCATCTCTATCGGTTGCATCAGCCATATGTGCGGATTATCGCACAAAATGCTGATCGCTAAGCGGAAAATCGCACCAAATTTACGCTCTGCAACCCAAGAACTCAATATTTATACATATATATCAAATTATTAAGCTAAAATCGTGAACCGATGGACTGGCAATAATGCCGGCCATAAACTTGAGGAAGCAGCGGTGAAATGCCGCGCTCGGGAGGACGTGACACGTGGCCGCCATAGTAATCGACGAGTCTCAGCCGACGCCGGTGGAGGCGAAACCCTTCTATCGCCATCTCTATGTCCAGGTTCTGGCCGCCATCCTGCTCGGCGCGACCATTGGTCATGTCTGGCCGGCGACGGGCGAGGCGCTGAAGCCGCTCGGCGACGGGTTCATCAAGCTGGTCAAGATGATCATCACCCCGGTGATCTTCCTGACCGTGGTCACCGGCATCGCCGGGATGAAGGAAATGGCGTCGGTCGGCCGCGTTGCGGGCAAGGCCTTTGCCTATTTCCTGTTCTTTTCGACGCTGGCGCTGGTCGTCGGGCTGATCGTCGCCAATGTCGTACAGCCCGGCGCCGGGATGAACATCGACCCCGCCACCCTGGATGCCACCGCGGTCGCCGATTTCGACAAAAAGGCGCATGAGGCGAGCCTGACCGGCTTCCTGCTCGACATCATCCCGACCACCTTTCTGTCGGCCTTTACCGACGGCTCGATCCTCCAGACGCTGTTCGTCGCGATCCTGTTCGGCCTGTCGTTGTCGATGGTCGGCAAACCCGCCGCACCCGTCCTCGACTTTCTCGAGCGCGTCGGGCTGGTCGTCTTCCGGCTCGTCGGGGTGCTGATGCGCGCGGCGCCGATCGGGGCGTTCGGCGCAATTGCCTTCACGATCGGCAAATACGGCCTCGGCTCGCTCGTCAACCTCGGCCAGCTGGTGGCAACCTTCTATCTGACGTCGCTCATTTTCGTGCTCGGCGTGCTCGGGCTTGTCGCGCGGCTCAACGGTTTCTCGGTGCTCAAGCTCTGCCGCTATCTGAAGGCCGAACTGCTGCTTGTGCTCGGCACCTCCTCGTCCGAAGCCGCGCTGCCCAGCCTGATCGAAAAGATGCAGCGCGCCGGCTGCGAGAAATCGGTCGTCGGGCTGGTTGTTCCCACCGGCTATTCGTTCAACCTCGACGGCACCAACATCTACATGACGCTCGCCGCGCTGTTCATCGCACAGGCGTGCAACGTCGACCTGTCGCTGGGCGACCAGATCGCGCTGCTGCTGGTTGCAATGATCAGTTCCAAGGGGGCCGCGGGAGTGACCGGTGCCGGGTTCATCACCCTCGCCGCGACCTTATCGATCGTGCCCTCGGTGCCGGTCGCCGGCATGGCCCTGATCCTCGGCATCGATCGCTTCATGTCCGAGTGCCGCAGCCTGACCAACTTCATCGGCAATGCCGTCGCGACGGTCGTCGTCGCACGCTGGGACAATGCGCTGGACCGCGACCAGTTGCGGGCGGCGCTGGACGGCGGCGCGCCATCTCCGCTGGCCGCGCTGCCCGTCGAACAAGACATGGATTAAGGGCCGCAAAGGCCATCGAAGACAATAGGGAGAAGGACAATGAGGGGTAGAAATTCGGCAATGCTGCTGGCGGGAACCGCGATCAGCCTGTTTGCCTTTGCACCAGCGCAGGCGCAGAACGCCGCACCGGCCGCGCCCGCGGACGAGACCGCACCGGCCGATGCGGCAGAGGCGCAACCCGAAATCGTCGTTGTCGGTAGCCGCATCGAAGGGGCGCGGGTGACCGAGGCGCTGCCCGTCGTCGTCGTCGGCCAGGACCGGCTCGACGCCATCGGCGCGGTCAGCGGCGACGAGCTGATCCGCAACATTCCGCAGATGGGCGACGTCAGCTTTAACCCCGGCAACAATGCCCAGACCAGCAACGCCGCGCGCGGCGACGTCGGCTCGGTCAATCTCCGGTCGCTCGGCGTCGGCAATACGCTGGTGCTGCTGAACGGTCGCCGCATCGTCACCCATCCGGCGAGCCAGGGGCTGTCGGACACCGGGACGGTGCCGGTGCTAAGCTATAATTCAAACGCGATCCCGACGACCGGACTCGAGCGGCTGGAGGTGCTGCTCGACGGCGCCGCCGCGCTCTATGGGTCGGACGCGGTCGCGGGCGTCGTCAACACCGTGCTCAAAAATGATTATGACGGTCTCCGGCTCCAGGCCCAATATGGCGGTGCCGAGGGCACGCACCTGACCGAGTTTCAGGGCAATATCCTGGCCGGCAAGAGCTTTGATCGCGGCAACATCACCGTCTCGTTCGAATATACCGACCGCGCGGCCTTGCGCGCCGAAGACCAGGATTTCACCGCCTCGGCCAATCTTCGGCCGCTGTTCGCCGACGATCCCGCCTTTGCCGGATCCTTCACGCCCGACGGCCGCGCCACGCGCGGTGCCTGGCCCGCGCTCCAGGTGCCGGTCACGGGCGGGCGGCCGCGGCGCGGCTCCACGAACCTGACCACCGCGGCGGGCTCCTTCACGGTCCGCCCGACCCGCCTTGGCGGCTGCACCCAGCCACTGACGGCGGACCTCTGCCTGGTGAACACCGCGCTCGCCACCACGGGTGCCTTCCGCGACCTGCGCTATGACACCGCGGTCGGCACCACGGTCATGCCCGGGGTGAAACGCTATAACGCCTTCGCCAACGGCCATTACGACCTCACCGATGACCTGACCCTGTTTGGCGAATTCGGTTATTACCGGTCGGATACGGTCCGTATCCAGCCGCCGGTCATCAATCTCAACCAGATCTGGATCCCGGCGACCAACTATTACAACCCGTTCGGACCGGTCGGCAGCCCGAACCGCCTGCCCGGGCTGACCAACGTCCCGGCCGCAGGGCTGCCGGTCCTGCTGACAACCTATCGTTTCGTCGACACCGGGCCACAGACGGTAAAGGTCAGCGGCGAGCAATTGCGCGGTCTGATCGGTGTTCGCGGCGAAGCCATGGGCTTCAAATGGGACAGCGCCTTCGTCTATTCCGAAGCCTCGGCGGTCGATAGCAGCGTCGCGGTGCGAAGTTCGGCGCTCCAGCAGAGTCTCGCCCTCGCGACCCCCGATGCCTATAACCCGTTCAACGGCGGCTGCGTCGATACACTCAGCTTTGGCGACTGCACGCCCAGCGCGCAGACGGCGATCGACGCGATCACCTTCCAGCTGCGGCGCCGGTCAAAGACGACGCTGACGATGGGCGACTTCCGCGCGTCGCGGTCCGACCTGTTCGCGCTGCCCGGCGGCGATGTCGGCATGGCCTTTGGCGTCGAGGTGCGGCGCGAGACGCAGCGCGACGACCGCGATGCGGCGGTCGATGGGTCAACGCCCTTTGTCGATGCGGTCAGCGGTGCGGTGACGATCAGCGACGCGGCGGCGGTCAGCGACAATCCCGACACCTCTGGCAAGCGGACCGTCGCCGCCGCCTATGCCGAACTCGCGGTACCGCTGATATCCGAGGACATGAACATCCTGCTCGTTCGCCGGTTCGACGTCCAACTTGCGGGACGCGTTGAACATTACAGCGATTTCGGCAGCGTCGCGCGGCCAAAAATCGCCGCGGCATGGGACGTTCTCGACGGCTTCCGCCTCCGCGGATCCTATTCGCAGGGCTTCCGTGCCCCGAACCTCGAACAGGTGAATGCGGTCGAATATGCGCGTCTGGCGACCAGCCAGGACTTCCTGCGCTGCGAGGTCGATCTGCGCGCCGGGCGCATCACCAGTTTCAATGCTTGCGGCAACAATGTCGGCTATTCGCGCCGGGTATCGGGCAACCCCGACCTCAAGCCCGAAAAATCGACCAACTATAATCTCGGCGCGGTGTTCGAACCGGCCTTTCTGTCGGGCGACCTCGGGCGCGTGACCTTTACCGTCGACTATTGGTCGATCCGGCAAAAGGGCATTGTCGGTATCCTGGGCAACGACACCGCGATCGCGCTCGACTATCTCTTGCGCCTGCAAGGTTTATCGAACCCCAACGTCATCCGCGACGCCGCCAACGCCGACGACATCGCGGCCTTCGCGGGCACCGGCATTGCCCCGGTCGGCCGCATCACGACGGTGCGCGACCAGTTCATCAACCTGTTGCCCCAGACCGTCCGCGGGCTCGATTTTGGGCTCTACTGGCAATCGCCCAAGACCGGGATCGGCCGGTTCGATCTGGCGGTGAACGCGACCCGGCTGCTCAAATTCGCGCGTCCGCCGGGCGACGCCGTCGATGCACTCGTCGCCGCGCGCGAAGCAGGCGACATCGACGCCGCGACGCCGCTGCCCGAAACGCAGGATCTGATCGAAGCCAACGGCCGTCCCAAATGGCGCGGCACCGCATCGCTGACCTGGTCGCTTGGCGATTTCCAGATCGGCGCCTTCGGCCGCTACACCGGCGCGGTCGATGAGCTCGGCTTCGTCGATGCCGACGGCAATCCGTGGCGGGTGAAGTCGCAGCTCACCGCCAATCTTTATGCCCAGATCCGCATTCGCGACCGCGACGCGCTGGGCGGGTCGATGCGCTGGCGCGTCGGGGTGCGCAACATCGCGGACAAAAAACCGCCGCTCTCGTCGGAAGGCTATCTGGGATCGCTTTACAGCCCCTATGGTCGCTATTGGTACACCTCGATCACCACGGAGTTCTGACATGAAACGCAGGCACAGCCTCTGGCTTTTCATCGGCTGTGCGGCGCTTTCCGTCGCGCCGGCGGCAACGGCAAAGGAGAGCGCGCCCGCGCCGACCGCCGCCGGCGCGACATCCTCGCGACCACCAAAAGCCGCGCCGCGCACGATCCTGTTTATCGGCAACAGCTTTACGCAGGGCGCCCATTCGGCCGCCCGCAACTGGGGCGCGGGCAAGGTGACCGACCTTAATGGCGCCGGCTATGGCGGCGTCCCCGCCCTGTTCAGAACCTTCTGCGAGCAGGCCGGGCTGGACTTTGATGTGACCCTGGAAACCCAGGGCGGAAAATCACTCGGCTTTCATTATGACGAGCGCCGCGCCCTGTTCGACCGGTCGTGGGACGTCGTCGTGCTGCAGGAATTCAGCACCCTCGATCGCGACAAGCCGGGCGATCCCGGCAAATATATGCGCGACGTCGACCGGCTGGCGACCTTTTTCCGGAAAAGCAATCCGGCGGTCGATATCCGGCTCGCATCGACCTGGACCCGCGCCGACCAGACCTACCAGCCCGGCGGCCACTGGTACGGCAAACCGGTGAACGCGATGGCCGACGACCTGCGCGCCGCGGCCGACCGCGTGCGCGCTTCCAATGCGGCCGTCACGGGCATTCTCCCGATCGGCCAGGCATGGAGCAGAGCGATGAGCGCGGCCGTCGCGGACCCCAATCCTTACGACGGGATCAGCTTTGGCCAGCTCGATCTATGGAGCTATGACCATTATCACGCGAGCGTCGCGGGCTATTATCTGTCGGCGCTGGTAACCTTCGGCGCGATCACCGGTATCGATCCCTCCACCCTGGGGCCGCGTGAACGAGGCGCCGGAGAACTCGGGCTGAGCCCCGCGCAAACGACCGCGCTGCAACGTGTCGCCAGCGACGAACTCAAAAACCTGAAGTAAAAGCCGTTCCCGCACGCCGCGAATATCATCTGGAACACGCGCGCCGAACGCGATGCGCTGGCGAGCGACATGGAACAGCTGGCCCCGCTTCCCGTCGTCGCGCTGCACCCCGTGATCATCGCCGACTATCGCGATCAGGTGGCGAAACGGAACGCTGCCCGCGCCGAAAACCCCGAAGCGCGCCTGGAAGCGATCCAGAAACTGCGCGGCCTGATTGAAAGCGTCACCGTCCAGCCAAAGACCACCAGCACAACGGGCGTGACGATCGAAGGGGCCGGCAGGCTCCATTCCATGCAGGAACTCGCCACCGGCGCGCCCACGCGCGCAACAATATATGGTAACGATGGAGCGGTGAAGGGAGTCGAACCCTCGACCCCAACCTTGGCAAAATTACAGATGGCCTTTTCTGGGCTACTCCAGACTACCCCATTCTGGCCTTAACTACCTGAATATAAAGTTGATTTTTTGACCTTCCTACGCTATTGGCATCCGAGAACAAACCGTGATTTTCCGCTCGCGGTGGTAGACCGGTGGTGAACCGTGAGGCCGTCAAAGAGCGCAGATTGGCTGGGAAAAATGGCGATTCCATCTGAAGTCAGGCTCACAAAAACGCTGGTCGATGCGGCGGTAGCCGGACCAAAGCGCCAAATTCTGTGGGATAGTGAGACAAAAGGGTTTGGTTTTCGGCTGGTCCCCCGCGTTCGAAAACGACGAGATCGTTTTTTATCAGATGAACGGGTTCGTCTTCGCCACCTGGCTTCAAACTCATCTCGAGGCAGATTCGCATCGCTATGCGGTCCAAATCCCGGAGCCTTCAGTCTCGCGCATAATCTCGGCTCACAAGTCGAGGTCGACGAAGCTCTCGAGCGACTCGCAAATTTCGGCGGCCGTATCTTGCGGCCCGGCGATACGCCGCCCCACGGTGGGTATCGGGGTTATGTGGCCGATCCCGACGGGCACGCGTGGGAGATCGCGTGGAACCCGGCCTGGACGTTCGACGAGCTCGGCCGGGTAACCTTCGTTCCCTGAACGGCTTGGTGTTGCAGTGCGGTTCCGCGATGCCCGTCGAAGCTTGATCAAATCCAGGTTTCCTTACGCTTGAACCTCGCACCGTTCGGCGAAACTTCACAGACCCGTCTACAGCGGTTGCGAGGTCTGGACGGTTGATCCTGCCTGACACGCGCTATCGCCGTCGAGTTCGATCTCGTCGTTCTGCCGGGCTTCCTCCTGCTCATGGTCAGCGTGAACCGGCGCCCAGCGAAGCAGCGCGTATCCGCACAGAGCGGCGAGCAGCGAGCCCGCAAGCGTACCAAGCTTGGCCTCCTCGACTAGCGCGGGACTAGAGAACGCCAGACCTCCGATGAACAGGCTCATCGTGAAGCCGATCCCGCACATGACCGACACCGCATAGATCTGAAGCCATGTCGCGCCGCGTGGCCGCCCCGCAAATCCTGTTTTGACCGCGAGCCAGATGGCGCCGAAGATGCCGAGCTGCTTTCCCAGGAACAGTCCGAGAGCGATCCCCAAAGGCAAAGGTGCAAACAGCTGATCCCAGGTGAGACCCGCCAGATGCACGCCGGCGTTGGCGAAGCCGAAGATCGGCACGATGAAGAATGCGACGGGTGCATCGAGAATATGCTCGAGCCGGTGCAGCGGCGAATGCGCCGAATCGGGTGCGCCTGGCGTTGCAACGAGCGGAACGGCGAAGGCCGCCAGCACACCAGCAATCGTCGCGTGGATGCCCGACAGAAGGACGGCATACCAGAGGAGAGCAAAGCCGAAGAGATAGACGGGGAGCGCTCGCACACCCCGCCGGTTCAACGCGAATAGAACCGTCAAAATTCCGCAGGCCGCTGCAAGCGGCCCGAGCGCCAGTTCGGATGTATAAAACGCCGCGATGATCGCCACCGCCCCCATGTCGTCGACGATGGCGACCGTCACCAGAAACAGTTTGAGCGAGGTCGGCGCGCGGCGCCCGAGCAGCGCCAGCACGCCCATTGCGAAAGCGATATCGGTGGCCGAAGGAATTGCCCAGCCGTTGACGAGCGCCGCGTCGCCCCCGGCGATAAACAAATAAACCGCAGCCGGGACCGCCATTCCGGCGATCGCAGCCAGGACAGGGAGGCGCCGCTGACTCCAGCTCGACAAGCGCCCATCGACGAGTTCACGCTTGATTTCCAGACCGACGAAGAAAAAGAAAATCGCCATGAGGCCGTCGTTGATCCAGAGGTGGACGGTCATCGGCCCAAGCTTTTGGGTCAGCGCGGGGCTTACCGGGGTGTGCAGGAAATCGTGATAAAGCGCGGCTAAAGGCGAGTTGGCGACGATCATCGCCAGGCCCGCGGCAACCATAAGGATGATTCCCCCGGCCGCTCCGCTCGACAGGAAAGCGCGCAAAGCGGAATTGGAATGGGATGCTCGGGTCATGGCGTGCCTCTAGCGCGCGCGGCGGCAGGACAACAAGGTCGAGGACGAAAACTTCTCGAAAGATGTCAGGGCGCGTCCGACGTCCCGATCCTGTCTATTGCCCCGGCATCGATCAGGGGCGCGGCGTCGAAATCGCCGGCGCCCAATATGGCGGCGAGCCGCTCGGTGCCCGCCAATATCATGGCTTGCTCCCAAGCCGGCAGCGCCGCGAACCGCTGGGCGAAGATCTCCTGCAGCATGTCGGGAGCGTCGGCCAGCCGCTGCCGCCCTTCGGCCGTCGCCTTCAAAAGCATTTGGCGCTTGTCGCGGTCGCTCCGCGTCCGCGTAACCAGGGCGAGGGCGACAAGGCGATCGGCGATGGCCGTAATCGTCGCATGGCTGAACTGCAGGCGCTGCGCGACCGATCCCGGCGTGACCTCGTCGCGAGCCTCGACCTCGCGCAGGACAAGAAGCTGCGAAGGCGTGAGCCCGGTCGCAGCAGCGAGCTTGCGGCTGCCACTGTCGGTCGCGCGCAGGATGCGGCGAAGCGCCTTCAAAGTCGCACTGGCAATCTCGGTTTCCATGAGCCCGTGTTAGCGTTGCGGAGCGCCAGAACCAACGCGAATCTGCTTTGCCAACTTTATTGGTAATATTTCATTATATGAAAGATAATCTCACGGCGGGTTGATACTTAAGTGCATAAAGCCTATATTTATGGCACGTTGCGTTCGCGCCTTCGCGCTGTCCGCGGAATTTATTTCAGGAGATGAACAATTTTACATCGGCAAAGGGACGATGGGTCCTTGCCCTTGGACGAAGATCTTGATGCCATATCGGCTGGTTCAGCGAAGCTGCGCTTTCGTCCTCCCGTCCCCACCGACGGTCCAGCCATCACGGCTCTCATTTCGCGCTGTCCGCCGCTTGATCGCAATTCTGCCTACTGCAACCTCATCCAGTGCGCCCATTTTCCCGACCAGTGTGTTGTCGCCGAACAGGACGACCGCATCGTCGGCTGGGTGTCAGGCCACCGGCCGCCCTCCGATTCGCCCGCATTTTTTGTCTGGCAGGTCGCGGTGGCCGTCGAGGGTCGGGGAAAAGGCCTCGCAAAACGAATGATCAAATCGCTGCTCGCGCGTCCCGCGCAGCAGGACGCGACCCACCTGATCACCACGATAACCGACGACAACAAGGCGTCCTGGGCGCTCTTCCGCGGGCTTGCCCGCGACTGGGACGCACCGATCGAGCGCACCGCGCTGTTCGAACGCGAGGCGCATTTCGCAGGGGCGTATCCAACCGAATATCAGGCCCGCATCGGGCCTTTGACCAACAGATAAATTCAGAAAGTACAGGGGTAACAATGATGATGACGCCAAAACCGTCCGGTGCGATCCCGGACAGAAAGATCTATGAGCGCCGCGAGTCCGGTGTGCGCAGCTACGCCCGGTCGATGCCGCGCCAGTTCGGCAAGGCGGAAGGCGTGTGGATGCACGACAATCAGGGTGGCCGCTACCTCGACTTTCTGTCGGGCTGCTCGACGCTCAACTACGGGCATAATCACCCGCTCCTGAAGCAGGCGCTGCTCGACTATATCGCCGCCGACGGCATCGCGCACGGTCTCGACCTGCATACCGACGCCAAGGAAGCTTTTCTGCGCGCGTTCGAGGAGGTGATCCTCACCCCGCGTGCGCTCGACTATCGCGTCATGTTTACCGGCCCGACCGGCACCAACGCGGTCGAGGCGGCCATCAAGCTGGCGCGAAAAATCACCGGACGCGAGATGGTGATCGCCTTCACCAACGGCTTTCACGGCATGACGCTGGGCGCGCTTGCCTGCACCGGCAATGCCGCCAAGCGCGGCGGTGCGGGCGTACCGCTCAGCCATGTCGCGCATGAACCATATGACGGCTATTATGGCCCGGACGTCGATACCGCCGATCTCCTCGAACAGCGGCTGTCCGATCCGTCGAGTGGGCTCGATGCGCCAGCGGCGATCCTCGTGGAGACGGTACAAGGCGAAGGCGGCCTCAACGCCGCGTCGCCCGAATGGCTGCGCCGCATCGCCGCCATCTCCAAGGCGCATGACGCGCTGCTGATCGTCGATGATATTCAGGCCGGATGCGGTCGCACCGGCGGCTTTTTCAGCTTCGAAGATATGGGCTTCACCCCCGACATCATCACGATGGCCAAATCGCTGTCGGGCATGGGCCTGCCGTTCGCGCTGACGCTATTCCGGCCCGAGTTCGACCAATTTTCACCCGGCGAGCATAATGGGACCTTTCGGGGCAACAACCACGCGTTCGTAACCGCGACCGCAGCATTGCGTCACTTCTGGTCCGACAATATGTTCCAGGCCGACATCGTGCGCCGGGGCGGTCTGCTCGAAGCCCGACTGGACCGGATCGCCGCGGAACATGGTTTCGAAACCCGGGGACGCGGCATGATGCGCGGCGTCAGCACCGGGTCGGGCGAGGTCGCCTCGGCTGTTACGACGGCCTGCTTCGACGCCGGGCTGATCATCGAAACCAGCGGCGCACATGACGAAGTCATCAAAGTGCTCGCACCGCTCGTCATCGACGACGCCACGCTCGCAGCCGGCCTCGACATTCTCGAAACGAAAATCCGTGAGGCGATGGTCGACGAATATGCCGTCGCCGCAGAATAATTCAGGAGACTCTAAATGATCGTTCGTAATCTCACCGCCATTCGCAAGTCCGACCAGAATGTCCGCTCCGACGGCTGGGCCAGCGCCCGCATGCTACTGAAGGAAGACGGGATGGGATTCTCGTTCCACATCACGACGATGTTCGCGGGCACCGAGCTCAAGATGCATTATCAGAACCATCTGGAGTCGGTCTTCGTCCTGAAAGGAACCGGCACGATCGAAGATCTGGACACAGGCGAGACGCACAAGCTGGCGCCGGGCGTCATGTACGCGCTTAATGCGAATGACCGGCATATCGTGCGTCCCGAGACCGACATCTTGACCGCCTGCGTCTTCAATCCGCCAGTCACCGGCAAGGAAGTGCATGATGCGAGCGGGGCCTATCCCGCGGACGCGGCACTCGCGCGCGAGCCCGTCCCAGCCGACTGACATCAACTAAAAATGAAAGGGGACGCGCCATGACCGACCTCTACCCATCCCGCCACGCGGCCGCCGCTGAGATGCGGCCGCGCCACGACCCCGTCGTCTATAGCGAGTGGAACGAGGACGCTCCGCTCAGCGCGGAACAAGCCGCGCAATTCGACCGCGACGGCTATTTCGTGATGGAGGACATCTTTTCGTCCGGGGAGGTTGCCTATCTCCAGCATGCCGCGCGCGAATTGCTGGGCGATCCGGCTGCGCTCGACGACGAAACGATCGTCACCGAGCCGCAGAGCAAGGAGATCCGCTCGATCTTCGAGATTCACCGACAAAATGAAGTTATGGCGCGGCTCGCTGCAGACGCCCGCCTCGCCGATGTCGCGCGCTTCCTGCTCGGCGACGAGGTCTATATCCACCAGTCGCGCCTCAACTACAAACCCGGCTTCAAGGGCAAGGAGTTTTACTGGCACAGCGACTTCGAGACCTGGCACATCGAGGATGGCATGCCGCGGATGCGCGCCTTGTCGATGTCGATCCTGCTTGCCGAAAATACTCCGCACAACGGGCCGCTGATGGTCATCCCCGGGTCGCACCATACCTATCTGACTTGCGTCGGGGAAACCCCCGACGATCATTATCTACGCTCGCTCAAGAAACAGGAATATGGCGTTCCCGACGAGGACAGCCTGGCTGCGCTCGCGCACAAACACGGCATCGTCGCGCCGACGGGCAAGCCTGGGACGGTCATATTGTTCGACTGCAACCTCATGCACGGGTCGAACGGCAACATCACGCCTTTCCCCCGCGCCAATGCGTTTCTGGTCTACAACGCGACGAGCAATGGGCTGGATAAGCCGTTCGGCGCACAAAAGCCGCGGCCGTGGTTTCTCGCCCATCGCGGCACGCCCGAACCGCTCGCGATCGCGCGAGGGCCATTGACCGAAGCGGTGCCGGCATGAAGGGCCGCCACAGCGTCGAGAAGATTGGCGGCACATCGATGGCGGCGACCGACACCCTGCTCGACAATGTGTTAATTGCCGATCGTACGGGGCCCGAACTCTATCAGCGCATCTTCGTCGTGTCGGCCTATGCCGGGATGACCGACCTGCTGCTCGAGAACAAGACAACCGATGCGCCCGGCGTCTATGGCCGCTTCGTCGCCGACGATGCCGCCGACGGCTGGCGCGAGGCGATGGCTTTGGTCCGCGAGGCGGTGCGCGACCGCAACGCCGCGATGTTTGCACGCACGAAAAGCCGCGCCGAAGCCGATGCGTTCATCGAACAGCGAATAACCGCCGTGACGGCCTGCCTCGACGATCTCGCGCGGCTCCGCAGCCATGGCCGCTTCTGCGTCAAGGAACAGCTGATGACGGTCCGCGAGCTTCTGGCGGGGATCGGCGAGGCGCACAGTGCGCACGGTACCAGCCTGTTGCTGCGCGATCGCAGTGTGAGCGCCCAGTTCGTCGACCTCACCTTGTGGGACCAGGATGACCTGCGCAGCCTCGACCAGCGGATCGAGGAAGCTTTCGCCACCATCAATCTGTCGATCACCTTGCCCGTGGTGACCGGCTATGCGGGATGCCGCGGCGGCATGGTGCGGCGCTACGCGCGCGGTTACACCGAAATGACCTTCTCGCGCCTCGCAGTTCTGACTGGCGCGCGCGAGGCGATCATCCATAAGGAGTTTCACCTGTCGAGCGCCGACCCGAAGCTGGTCGGCGCGGACAAGGCGCGCAAGATCGGCCGGACCAATTATGACGTCGCCGATCAGCTGGCCAATCTCGGGATGGAAGCCATCCATCCCGGCGCCGGCCGCGGGCTGAGGCAGACCAATATTCCCTTACGCGTGCGCAACACCTTCGACCGTGAGGACGAAGGCACGCTCGTCACCGGGAGCTATGTCTCGGACGTACCGCGCGTCGAGATCGTCACCGGCATCCGCCAGATGCAGGCGCTGCAATTTTTTGAACAGGATATGGTCGGTATCAAGGGGTATGACATCGCGATCCTCGACGCGCTTGCCCGTCACGGCCTGTGGATCGTCAGCAAATCGTCGAACGCGAATACGATCACTCATTATCTTTCGGCGTCGCCCGATGCCGTCAAGAAGGTGATCGCCGATCTGCAGAAGGAATATCCCGAGGCTGCCATTTCGGCGCACCCGGTGGCGATGGTGGCGGCGATCGGCAGCGACATCTCGCGCCCCGGGCTTGTTCCCGACGCGCTGCGGGCGCTGGACGAGGCAGGCATCACCATGATCGCGATGCAGCACCAGATCCGCAACGTCGACGTTCAGTTCATCGTTGAAAGCGGTGATTTCGAGGAAGCGATCCGCGCGTTGCATCGCGCTCTTGTCGAAGACGAGATGCAATCGGCGAACGCCCTGTGCGCCGCCTGACGCGGCGATCGATCGTCTGAATGTTCGCAACCATCCTTCCTGTCCGCAGCCTGCTGGCCGCCATTTTCGTGATGATGGCCGGCAGCGGCTTGCTCTCGACGCTCATCGGCCTGCGGCTCGAGCGCGCCGGCAGCGGAACGATGGTGATCGGACTGGTGTCCACCGCCTATTTCGGCGGTCTGATGGTGGGGGCGCTCAGGGCGGGAAATATCGTGCGGCGCGTCGGCCACATCCGCGCCTTCGCCGCCTTCGTCGCCTTGCTGTCGGCGAGCACCCTGACTTATGCGCTGTTCCAGCATCCGGCGCTTTGGGCAGCATTGCGGATCATCGACGGACTGTGCGTCGCGGGTGTTTTCATCTGCGTCGAGAGCTGGCTCAACGACCGCGCCGACACGGGCACGCGCGGATCGATCCTCGCCTGGTATATGGTCGCGCTTTATTCGGGCCAGGCGCTTGGTCAAGCCTTGCTCCGGACAGGCGGCACCGCGCAGGATAACCCGTTCCAGTTCGCCTCGATCCTGATCACGCTGGCGATCATCCCGGTCTGCCTGACGCGCAGCGCCGCGCCGATGCTGGAAGACGCCGCCTCGCTCCCACTCCGCCGCCTGTTCGAAGCCTCGCCGTTAGGGGTAGCCGGCGCGGGCTTTACCGGCCTTGTGCTCGGGGCCTTCTACGGGCTCGCCGCGATCTACGCCCGGCGCCTCGGACTCAGTCTCGGCGACACCGCCACCTTTATGATGACGGTCATTCTGGGGGGCGTCGCGCTGCAATGGCCGCTCGGCCGATTGTCGGATCTTTATGACCGGCGCCGCGTTATCGTCGGCTGCTTCGCTGCCACGCTCGCCGTCAGCGCCGCACTGACGATGCCGCCGAGCGGCGGCGCGTTGTTCGCGCTCGGCGCGGCGTTCGGCGGTCTCAGCTTCGCGCTCTACCCGCTTTGCGTGGCCTATGTGAACGATCGGCTGCTCCCTACCGAGCGCGTCGCTGCAAGTGGCCAGCTCGTGCTGCTCTATTCTAGCGGCGCGGCGCTCGGCCCCATCGGCGCGGCGACCGCGATGACATTCGCCGGGCCAGGGGGCCTTTTTTTCTTCATCGCCGTCTGCGCCGCAGCGATGCTCGTTTTCGGCCTTTGGCGCCTCGCGACCAGCGATCCGGTGCCCGGTGCCGCCCAGCAGGACTTTCAGATCCTGCCTCGCACCACGCCCGTCGCGGCGCTCCTCGACCCCGCCGGATCCGACAACACCGCTCCGCTATCGGAGCCGAATTTGCAGACAGGTGACAGAAGGACAAATCAACGATGATCCAGGCCCCGGGGACTCCTCCGCCGTTTCGCAAGCCATCGTCGCTGCACCGCGCGGTCGGGGCGTCGGCGCTCGGCAACGCGGTCGAATGGTTCGACTATGGCATTTACGCCTATGGCGTGACCTACATCTCCGCCGCGCTCTTTCCCGGCGATACCGAGGAAGCCGTGTTGTTTGCGCTGGCGACATTCGCCATCTCCTTCCTTGTCCGGCCACTCGGCGGCCTTTTCTGGGGCCCGCTCGGCGACCGGGTCGGACGCAAGTCCGTGCTGGCGATGACGATACTCTTGATGGCGGCGGCGACCTTCTTCGTCGGCCTCATTCCTTCCTATGACAGCATCGGGTTCTGGGCGCCGGCGCTGCTCGTTGCTTTGCGGATGCTCCAGGGCTTTTCGACCGGCGGCGAATATGGCGGCGCGGCGACCTTCATGGCCGAATATGCGCCCGACGATCGGCGCGGCTTCTACGGCAGTTTTCTCGAGTTTGGCACGCTCGCCGGCTTCTCGTTCGGCGCCGCGCTGATGCTCGGCTATTCGATCCACCTCGGCGACCAGGCGATGCACGACTGGGGCTGGCGCATCCCGTTCCTGATCGCCGGCCCCATCGGCCTGGTCGGCATGTATGTTCGCTCCAAACTTGAAGATACGCCGATATTCCTCGAGCAGATGGAAGCGGCCGAACGCCGGCCTGCACCGGGCATGATGGCTTTGGCGCGCCAGCACTGGCGGCCGCTGCTGGTGGTGAGCGGGCTCGTCGTTGCGCTCAACGTCGTCAACTACACGCTGCTCAGCTATATGCCGACCTATCTCCAGCGGCGCATCGGGCTGTCGAACGAGGAGGCGCTCGTCGTTCCGATCATCGGCATGCTCTTCATGATGCTCTTCCTGCCGTTCGCGGGCGCCTTGTCCGACCGGATCGGCAGGCGGCCGATGTGGCGCTGGTCACTGATCGGCCTGCTGGTTTTCGTCGTTCCGCTCTACATGCTGATCGGCACCGGCTTTGCCGGAGCGATTGCGGGCTTCATGCTGCTCGGGCTGCTCTACGTCCCCCAGCTTGCGACGATCTCGGCGACCTTTCCCGCGATGTTCCCGACCGCAGTGCGCTTCGCGGGCTTCGCGATCGCCTATAATATATCGACGTCGATCTTCGGGGGCACGGCCCCAATCGTCGGCAGCGGCCTGATCAGCCTGACCGGCGATCCACTCATGCCAGCCTATTATATGATGCTCGCCTGCCTCGTCGGGCTCGTCGCCCTGCGCTTCATGCCCGAAACCGCAGGTCGGTCGCTGCGGGAGGATCCTTTCGGCCCCGCGACCAGTCCCGTCGATAAATGAGGTTGCTTGCGCGGCGCGCCATCTTCTCCGCCGAGCACCGCCCCTCAGGCGACACCGGCGACATCATTTGGACACTCGTACCGCCAGATTTCCAGCCCCGCAAATCCGGCCGAAGGTCCCATGCGCAGAAACTGAATTCATAAGAAATGGCGGATTTAAGCCGTTTCTTGCAACCAAAAGGGGTTTTAATCGTTCTATAAGCACGTCCCGTCTCATATTTACCGGAGAATGATCCATGACCCGCGCGAAGCTCGTCGCCGCACCCTTCCTTGCAACCGCGCTTTTTGGCATGACGGTGCTGCCCGGCCAGGCCGCAGGCCAGGAGGCCCAGCCACCGGTGACGACGTCCGAAATCGGGGGAACGACCCTCTATTCGAACTGGAACATCGTCCAGAACGCGACGAAATCACCGCTGCACAAGACGCTGATCAAGGCGATCAGTGCGGCCGGCCTCGTCGACGAGTTGAGCGCGACGGGACCGTTTACGCTGTTCGCACCGACCGACAAGGCTTTCGCGGCCATCCCCAAGATGACCGGTTGGCTAATGAACCCCGCCAATAGCGCGGCGCTTACCGAAGTGCTCAATTTTCATGTCGTCCCCGGCCGGCTGACCGCAGCGGATCTTTACAAGAAGATCAAGGCTGGCGGCGGCACGGCGGTGCTGACGACCGTTGCAGGTCAGGAACTCAAATTGAGCGAGGTCCAAGGCAATATCAAGATCGAGGGAACGCAGGGCAGTGTCGGCTTCGTGACCGAAACGGATGTCGAGCAGTCGAACGGCATGGTTCACGTCATCAACGGCGTGCTGATGCCCGCGCTCGGTTGAACGGTCTCACGGTCAGTCGTCGTCGCGGTAGGCAACGATAGCGATCACCATGCAGGCTAACATGACGCCGGGCCGCAAGCCCAACAAGCAGAGCTGTGTCGTGCATATGGCGGTTTGCGCGAAGGCGTTTCGCGTGTCAAACGATGCGCCTTTCCAGCGACCAGCGCTCGGCCGCTAACATCGGATTGGGCGGCCGCCGCGGTCGCCCGTCCGATCGGCGCTGTTGATATTCAGTGCCACGCAGCGTTCGGTCGTGGATGGCGACCACGGGATGTGAAGCGAGCATCACAGAAGGCCGGACCAGTTGGCCCCAGGCGAACCGCCCATTTTCCTTACGACCCGGACCGGGCTGCCGGTCGGTGCCCGTGTCCCTCGGGAGCGAAACGCTTCGGACTAATCCCAAGTGGTAAACCGTGCCGGCGAGAGCGCTGGCCATTCGGCGGCGATGCGTCCAGAGCTTGACCAATCGGCTCCAAAGATAGGAATCTGGGATGCTTCGGACGAAACCATTCTTGACCGTCTCCGCACACCGCTCCCGTAAAATCGCAGGTTGCGAACGATCTGCCGACGCGAAGGCGCCCCGCGATGCTTGAGACACCGCCCCCGCATGCCCTCGGCGCCATTCTGCTCACATTCGCGATGTTCTACGGCTTCGTGTCCGGTCGGGCCCGCGTCGAGATCATTTCGCTGCTAACCCTCGGCGCGATCGCGCTGGGCCTCTATATTTACCCGCTTCCGGGTCAGGCGCCGACCGACGGTCTCAAGCTGGCGTTCGAAGGCTTCGGACATTATGCCCTCGTCACGATCTGTGCGTTGATGATCATGGGGCGCGGCCTTGTAACCACGGGCGCATTGGAACCCGCCGCGAGGACGTTGACGAAAGTCTGGCGCTTCAGCCGCCAGCTCGGTCTTCTGGTCACGCTGCTGTTGGCGATGTTCATGAGCATGATGGTGAATGACACGCCGGTCGTGGTCCTGTTGCTGCCGATCCTCGTTTCTTTGGCCGCCCGCGGCGGAATGCCGGCCTCGAAGACATTGATACCGGTCAACAGTGCGGTCCTGATCGGCGGCATGGCCACGACGATCGGCACATCGACCAATTTGCTGGTCGTCGGCATCGCCACCGACATGGGCATGCGGCCGATGGGGGTGTTTGATTTCACCCCGATCGTTTTGATGGCGGCGCTGGTCGCCCTGCCCTTCATCTGGCTGGTTATGCCGCGCCTGCTGCCTGACAATTCCCCGGCAGCCGGCCACGAACCCCGGCGCTTTCAAGCGACGCTCAGGCTCGGCGGCCGCTCGATCGCGATCGGAAAGTCGATCGATGCGATGAAAAAGCTGCTGCCCGACGACGCGAGCTTCGAGGGTCCGACCGACCAGATTCTGGTCGCTGGCGCCCGGCTCGGCATTTCGGCGACCCATGAGGCACTTGAGGAAACCATGCGGGTGCTCGGCGCACATGCTGCGCCGCCTTGGCTGATGGAGCGGCTTCGGGCGGATTATGGCCGAACGGGCGACGATCTTTCGGTCGTCGAGCTCGCGATCGCCTCGGACTCCGGCCTGATCAGCAAGCGGATCACCAACTCCGGCGTCGCCGAAGCCTATAATGTCGCGATCCTCGGCGTCCAGTTCGGCGAGCGGACGCGCGGCACGTCCGGCGACTTCGATGCCAATGCGCCCATGTCCGAAGGCGACATCCTGCTGGTCGCGGGGACACTGGCGAATGTCCAGGCCTTCGCACGCACCGAGAATCTGCTGATGCTGGAGGGCATGAAGGAGATGCCGCGCACGGTTAAGGCGCCGCTCGCGTTGGCCATCATGGTGGGGGCGGTGGTGCCCGCAAGCATTGGTCTGGTTCCGATCGCGATCTCGTCGCTGGGCGGCGCCATCCTCATGTTCGTCACCGGATGCGTGAAGTTCGACCGGGTCGGCCGTGCCCTGTCGGCCAAAGTCATCGTGCTGATCGCGGCCAGCATCGCGATCGGCAAGATCGTACTCGATAGCGGCGCCGCCGACTGGCTGAGCCAGTTCATTGCGCTCGGGCTCCAGTTCCTGCCCGCGGCCGGCGTCCTCGCAACGGTCATGCTATTCGTGACGCTGCTGACCAATTTCGCCTCGAATGCGACTGCGGCCGCGGTCGGCACGCCGATCGCGTTCAGTCTTGCCCAGCAGCTCGGTATTCCCGTCGAGCCGCTCGTGCTGGCGGTGCTGTTCGGCTGCAACCTCTGTTACGCCACCCCGGTCGCCTATCAGACGAACATGCTGATCATGTCGGCCGGTGAGTATAAGTTTGGCGACTACACCCGCACGGGCCTGCCGCTAGTGGCCCTCATGATAGTCACCTTATCGGCGCTGCTGGTGTTTCGGTACGAACTGCACTGACCAGCAAGCAACTGTCGATCGAGGCCTTCGGCGCTGGAAGCCTCTCTCCCGAGGTCGAAAAAAAGTGCGTGCCGGCTGCGACCGCTCGCGTCCGCACCGCACCCGGTCGTTTCATGATAAGACGGAACATTCGGTTGCGGGTTCTGCACCGTTGCAAGTGAAACGGCCAGCATGAGAAGAGTCCGCAATCTTGGCGAATGAATTCGCACGTTAGTCCGCATTACCTCTCAGCCAACCCAGGCTCAGAAGCCGACGCTTGCCCTCACGCTGGAGCCCAGCTAGGGGCTGTCCATTCGCACGGACCCGGTGAAAATCCGGGTGGCTATTCCGGCCGCCGATCCGCCGGACGACATCACACATATAATTTTCCTCGCGCCTGAGTTGGTGCTGTGTGCCTTGTTGTGGAAATCATATGCTTGGCTCCTTCTCTTCTTATCGCCAGCAGTGGTTCACTGACGGCGTCTCCTTTCGCCGAGAAATTCTTGCCGGTATCGTCGTCGCGCTCGCGTTGATCCCGGAAGCGATCGGCTTCTCGATCATTGCCGGCGTCGATCCCCGCGTGGGCCTTTATGCGTCGGTCGCAATTGCGATCGTCATCGCTTTCACGGGCGGGCGAACGGGCATGATCTCGGCCGCCACGGCAGCAGTCGCGGTGCTGGTCGTCCCGCTCGTGCGCGAGCATGGCGTCGAATATCTCTTCGCAGCGACGGTGTTGATGGGGCTGATCCAGATCGTTGCAGGCGTGCTGCGGCTCGACCTCCTCATGCAATTTGTCTCCCGCTCGGTCATCACCGGCTTCGTCAACGCGCTGGCGATCCTGATCTTCATGGCGCAGTTGCCACAACTGACGAACGTTGGCTGGGAAACCTATGCAATGGTCGCTGGCGGGCTGGCGATCATCTATCTCTTCCCGCGTCTGACCAAAGCGGTGCCGTCGCCGCTTGTCGCAATCCTGATCCTGTCGGCGATCAGCATTGGTTTCGGCCTGCCCGTCAACACGGTGGGCGACATGGGCAAATTGCCCGAAGGACTGCCGAGCCTGGCGCTGCCGAATGTGCCGCTGACTTGGGAGACGCTGCAGATCATCCTGCCCTATTCGCTCACCATGGCTGCCGTCGGCTTGCTCGAAAGCCTACTCACCGCGCAGATCGTCGATGACATGACCGATACCGACAGCGAGAAGCGGCGCGAATGCGCCGGGCAGGGTAGCGCGAATATCGTTGCCGCCTTTTTCGGCGGTATGGGCGGCTGTGCGATGATCGGTCAGTCGGTGATCAACGTGACGTCGGGCGGACGCGGGCGGCTTTCGACTTTCACCGCAGGCGCATTCCTGCTGTTCCTTTTAGCGGTCCTCGGCCCGTTCGTCGGCCAGGTGCCGATGCCGGCGCTGGTTGCGGTGATGATAATGGTGTCGATCGGCACGTTCAGCTGGAATTCGATCGCGAACCTGCGCCGACATCCGCCAACGTCGTCGGTCGTCATGCTGACGACCGTGATCGTGGTGGTGGCTACGCACGACCTCTCATTGGGGGTGCTGGCGGGAGTACTTTTGTCGGGCGTCTTTTTTGCAGGCAAGGTGCGGAGGATGTTCGCCGTCGAGCGCGACCTGTCGACCGACGGTGCAACCGAAACCTATCGCGTCTCGGGGCAGATTTTCTTTGCGTCGGTCGATCGGTTCACCCGCGCCTTCCAAGCGGAGTCGCAGGTCGGCAATGTCTTGATCGACGTTTCAGCGGCGCATTTCTGGGACATCTCGGGCGTTGGTGCCCTCGACAAGATCGTTGCCAAGCTGCGGCGCGAGGGTCGAAGCGTCGAAGTTGTCGGATATAATCGTGCCAGCGCCGACATCATCGACAAGTTCGCGCTTCACGACAAAACGGGCGTCGAAATTGGAATGGCGCCGCACTGACGGTCGGTCGACTGTCAGCATTGAGATTTCGACGCGTCGAAAGTAGCCGTCCCGCATTTCGCATCCCCTGGCGCTGTATTTCGATGCAGTCACGGTTAAACAAGCGGCCAAAGCGTATTGGATAGCACTCGTATCCCAGCCTCGTAGACAGCCTAACGCTGTCGGCGCCGCACTATATGGTCGACCACCGGACCCGCAGTGAAACCGTGAACCACGGTCGAAAGCAGGATGGTGAGCGCGATAGTGGCCCAGAGCTATCCCTCGTTGACGAGCTCAAGATGGCTCGCCGCATAAGCGAGATAATAGATCGAGCCGATGCCGCGCACGCCGTAAAAGGCAATGACCAGCCGATCTGCCGATGGCAGCCCGGTCCGCAGCAGGCTGACCCAGCCGGCGACCGGCCGCACGACAAACAGCAGGCCGAAGGCGATCGCCGCATGCGCCCAGTCGAGTTCGCCGAACAATCGCGGGAATGTCGCACCGACGAGGATGAGGAGCAGCGCGGTGAGCGCGAGCTTGATCGCTTCGTTGAAGCTGTGGAGTTTCGCATGAAACTCATGCTCGGCTTCATCCTCCGCCTTCACGAAGCCGCGCTCGATCCGGAGCGTCCCGTCATGATCGATCGAGACGAACACGCCAGCATTCGTGACCTCTTCCAGCTCGAAAATCTGCGGACGCTCGCTCAGCGCACTGATCTCGGCGTCGATCGCGCGCATGCTGCGGTTCGCATCCCAAGGAACGTCGATCGCCGCGGTCACCCACTTCCAGCCTTCCTCGCCGATGCGCCCGGCTTCGGTTTCGAGTTTCTCCGCCACGAGCCGGTCGAGCAAGGCCGGGTCGGTAAGCCAGCCGCCGTTGTCGGCCTCGAACAGGTCGCGCACGACGCTGCCCCCCGCTTTGACATAGGCATCGACGGTTACGAAGCGGACGCGCTTGTCCGCAACGCGCACGCTGTTCTCCGTCAGTTTTTGCCGGATATAGGCAGGCGAGCGATTGAAGCTCGTCGCGAGCAGTTCCCATACCTGCTGCTGCCGTGCATGATCGTCCGACTATGAAATGACCAAAGACGATCTACCAGATGCCAACGATCCTACAGCGATCTTTGAATTCGCTATGACGTTCAATGGATATGAGCATCTTGGATCGTTTGGAGCCTGTGAAAGGGCTGCAAAAGCTCGTGCAAGATCGTCATTGGAAGATATTCGGAATGAGCTATTTTTTGAATGTAGAGCCTCTCGTCATCGGGGAGATAATGGATTTGTTGACAGGTATGCGGAGCTGTTGCCGTATTTCAAGCGGCTCGCCTGAGGCCATTCGGATTGCAGCTCCTTGCAAAATGTTAAATGCCCCCTCATGCCCAAACGCTACCATCGGACTGCAGCCAAAGCGCTCCGTCCACGACAATTGTAGAGCGGAACCTCAAGAATGTCCTTGTTACCTCAAAATTCCTCAGGCCTTGCCGCATCGAATTCCGTTATCCAATTTGACACTACCAAACCCCTTATATTCCTAGAAGATGACGCCGTTCACCTCATCTTGAGTGACATTCCGTACGGGATCGGGGCCGAGGATTGGGATGTCTTGCACCCTAATACGAACTCAGCATTTTTGGGTAGCAGCCCTGCCCAACAAAAGGCAGGCGCCGTGTTCAAAAAGCGCGGGAAGCCGATAAATGGCTGGTCGGACGCCGATCGAGCCATCCCTCGGCAATATCAAGAATGGTGCACACTCTGGGCTGCCGAATGGCTTAGAGTTTTGAAGCCTGGCGCTAGCGCTATCGTGTTTGCAGGCCGCCGCTACGCACACCGCTGCATTTGCGCGCTTGAGGATGCCGGATTCTCGTTCAAGGACATGCTCGCGTGGTATAGGGATCGAGCGCCACATCGTGCTCAACGCCTAAACATCGTATATGAACGCCGCGGCGATGAAGCAGCTGCAGCCGAATGGCAAGGCTGGCGAGTAGGAAATCTCCGCCCGGCATTTGAGCCTGTTTTGTGGTTTACAAAGCCATACAAGATAGGAACCACAATCGCAGATAACGCTCTCGCTCATGGCGTGGGAGGCTACAACGAGCAGGGCTTTCTTCGCTATGTAGATAGACCCAACAACGTATTAGATGTTGGCTTCGAACCAAACGAAACTGGTCATCATCCTACTCAGAAGCCCGTCAGGCTGATGCAGGCTCTTATCGAACTCACTACTCAACCAGACCAGCTTGTCTTTGATCCTTTCTGCGGTAGCGGCAGCACATTGGTCGCCGCTAGGAACCTCAATCGCAACTATATTGGATGCGATTTCGACCCCAAATATGTTCAGGTCTCGGAGTCGAGACTACAAGAGGATTTGTTCAGCAAATCAAAGAGCAAATAAACCGTTGTCCGATATGCCCGAGGCTTGGGCAATTCTGCCGATTATGTTGTGCCGAGTTAACAGTGCCGCAATTGCTTCTTTGTGTGACATTTTTTCAATTTCGCCGCGCTCAACTTCCAACAACGAAATAGCTTCCTTGCGGGAGGCCTCGACCGCTTCGAGCGTAGCTGCCCGCTCATCTGCCCACAACGGAGCTACAGATTTGCAGGTTTCGTGCATGGCAGCGTTGACTAACGTCCAGTAGGTTGCGGCATCTTTGGAAGGTGCCATGCCTTCCACTGCCCTAAACACGTTGAAGAGAAGCTCGCTTGCTTTCAGCGTGCCTGACTCACTAGCGTATCGGCACATCACGGAAACGTGTGCATAAGTCAGAATTGCAACGCTCCGGGCACCTGCCTGAAAATAGATCTGACTGTTGCGGCTTGGCAGGTGATAGATCGGACAAACTACGGCGGCGTAAGGCTTCTCGCGCTTCCAACCAGCCATTGCCTCCACTTTGAAGTCTTTCTGATTCTTAGCGGTCCGACTCATCCGAAAGGCTTTTGCGTCAGCAACGAAGCTGTAGGCCTCGGCGACACAATCGACGTCTGCCGCATCTGCACGTTCCGTTAAAACGGTACTTGTCATTCCGATATGGCGAAATGCCAATGCAAGAATTGCATCGGTGTATTTGGAATATAACTTCTCTTCACTGGAATCATGACCTTATGTTTCAGGTATAGTTCCACACAAGCGAAGATGATCTAGCAAGCACTGATCACCATCTTGACCTGACCCCCATTTTCTCCACCAGTTGAAGCTAGAGTCCGACCTGATGAAGGGACGGACAGATGAAGCGTAAGCAGTTTTCGGAAGAACAGATTAT
>Ga0209232_1000368_pt1 | contig 27867 bp, 20 predicted proteins | sample ETNvirenome_2_60_FD_184066 | JGI IMG/M metagenome (GOLD analysis project Ga0209232, IMG submission 184066) | Marine viral communities from the Pacific Ocean - ETNP_2_60 (SPAdes) (version 2) | ecosystem: Environmental > Aquatic > Marine > Oceanic | place: Pacific Ocean | collected 2013-06-22
CAATCATAAGAACTTACACTATCTTAAAGACAACGGTGTATACGATATCCAAGGTGTACACTTTAACGTAATGGCGGTGGATGAAAAGCCTGCAAAATATATGCACGCTAAAGATTTTGAAGGAGATTTTAAGATCGCATTACATCATGGCTCAGTCCATAATGCATCCACAGATGCAGGATTCACATTAAGTAATACTCATGTAACTACAGATATGTTTATAGGACATGATTTAGTATTATTAGGAGATATACATAAACCACAATATCTTGATAATGAAAAAACTATAGCATATGCAGGTTCGTTAATTCAACAAAATCATGGAGAATCATTAGGACATGGCATTATGGTATGGGATCTAAAAACTAAAAAATCAGAATTTGTTGAGATTGTAAATGACTATGGATATTATACATATGAAATTGATAATGGTAAAATTTTAAACCAAAATCCAAAAGTTCCAAAAAAGCCAAGACTGAGATTAAAAGTCAAAGATACAGACTCAGGAACATTAAAACAAATAATAGCAGATATAAGATCAAAATATCGAGTACAAGATATTTCAATTCAAAAAATAAATGCTTTAAATACTACAGATGCTCAAAATAAAATTAATTTTGGGAATGTTAGAGATGTAGAATGGCAAAATGGCGTAATAACTGATTATTTATCTGATGAATATGGATTAGATGATACTTTATTAGATACTATAAGACATATTAATAGAACTGTACATTCAAAATTACCAACAAGTACATTAACAAGAAATATTACTTGGACGCCTAAACATTTTGAATTTTCAAATATGTTTAGTTATGGTGAAGATAATAATGTTGATTTTACTAACATGTTAGGAAGTTATGGACTATTTGCTCCAAATGCATCTGGTAAATCAACTTTATTAGATGCAATCGCATTTTGTTGTTTTGATAGATGTTCAAGAACTAAAAAAGCAGCTCATGTACTTAATAATAAAAAATCTAGATTTCATTGCAAATTTGAATTTGAATTAGGAAAATATTCTTATTTTATTGAGCGTGTTGGTAAAAAAAATAACCGTGGCCATGTAAAGGTTGATGTTAATTTTTGGAGAATTGATAAAGACGGAAATATAGAAAATTTAAATGGAGACCAAAGAGATACTACAAATAAAAGTATAAGGCAATATTTAGGTTCATACGAAGATTTTGTTTTAACAGCATTATCTTTACAAAATAACAATACAGGATTTATTGATAAAACTCAAAGAGAAAGAAAAGATTTATTATCTCAGTTTTTAGATATTGATATATTTGAACAACAATATTTAGTAGGACATGAAGAAATTAGAGAAACTGCAGCTTTAATTCGTGAATATAAAAGAAAAGATTTTTCATCTGATTTAGTTAATGCAAATGATATTATAACTCAATATACTGGGTCATATGAACAAATGAAATTAGATAAATCAGAACACGAAGAAATGAAGACAAATCTTAATGATATTATTTTTTCATTGACAAAAGAACTAAAAAAAGTTGATACATCATTAGATAAGCCAGATGATATTTTATATGAAACAACTCAATTAAAAGATCAAATTGGTAATCTAAAACTAGATTGTGAACGACAAAAAAGTTTAATAAAATCACAAAAAAAGCTTATAAAAGAAACAACTCAAAAAATAGATAAAATTGATGAAAAGGCGTTACAACATGCATTAGTTGAATTAAAAGATTATCAAGATATAGTAATTAAATTGAACAATGATCTTAAATTAAAACAATTAAAAATACAACATGCCCAAAAAATGGTATCTAAATTAGATAAGCATGAATGGGACGAAGATTGTAGTTATTGTATGGCTAATCCATGGTTACAAGAAACTAAACAAGTTGCAGATTTATTACCTAAACTAATTGACGAAGAACAAGTTTTAGAATTTGATATTAAACATTATGAAGATGGCATTGCAAAAATAGAACATGAAGACAAACCAAAAGAAAAACTAAAAGTTTTAGGAGAGGTAAAGCATTCGTTAGGAATAAATAACGGGACATTAATAGCACAAGAACATGAATTAGAAAAAATGGAATGGGATATAGAATCTATTCAAAATGAAATTCGTAATAAGAAAAAACAATTAGCAAAATCTATAAAACAAAAAGATAATATTGAATTTAATAAAATAAAAAATTCTGAAATTCAAGAAATAAGAGATGAAATAACAACTGTTAATACAGAATTAAATCAGTTACATTCAAAATTATTAACATTATCTGGTAAACTAAAGATGGCCGAAAAATCTCGTCAAGATGCCCAAGATGGTATAGATAGATTAAAAGATTTAGAGCAACAGTATAAAGGATATGAATATTATCAAAAAGCGGTTCAGCGTGATGGAGTTCCATATCATTTAATTACAAAAGCACTTCCACAAATTGAATCTGAAATAAATAATATTCTAAATCAAATTGTTGAATTTACAATTGTATTACATACAGATGGTAAAAATATAAATGCTCATATTGTTTACGATGATGACAATTATTGGCCATTAGAATTGACATCAGGTATGGAAAAATTTATCTCATCATTAGCTATTAGAACTTCTTTAGTAAATGTATCAAATCTTCCAAGGCCAAATTTCCTTGCAATAGATGAAGGATTTGGAGTATTAGACTCGGATAATCTTAACTCAATGTATATGTTATTTGATTATCTAAAATCTCAATTTGGATTTATTTTATGTATATCTCATATAGATGCAATGCGAGATATTGTAGACAAATTAATTGAAATAAAAAAGACAAACAGTTATTCAAAAATTTCTTATAATTAGTATATTTCCATATTTATATAAAAGTATACTATAATTATTAGGGATAATACATGCCAATAAGAAAAGAAGCTGCATATATAGGATTAGCAGAAAATTCTGAATTACGATATGATGTTGTAGATAGAACTCCAAGTTCTGAAGATTATTTCCAAGTTACAGAATTTCCTGAAACATTAACAGCTGGAAAAAATGTTTTCAAGTTTAGAGGTAATCCTGACACGCTCGTTGATGATTCAAAAGTTCATATTGAAATATTAGATTATAATGGCGATCCTATTTATTATGAAGTTTTAAGATATTTAGAAAAAGATGGCACTCGAGTACTTGCAGTATATATTTATCCTGATACTCCAGAAGGTCGTGCAACAATATATTTAGGTGGTAGAGTTCGATATGATGCAGAAAGAGGAACCAACTTCCCATATTCATCAGATGCAATGTCAGATAATTGGAAAGATTTACCAAATCTTTTATGGCTTAGAGAATCTAGAGTAGCTCCAAATAGGCGTAATAGTTCTGAAATTATTATGTTACAACAACCAAAAGTAACTATAAAAGAAGAAGTAAAAACATTTTCAGAAATAACAGACTTGCCGACATTTTTTAATGTTGTAAAAGGTAATATATCAGACGGAAAATCAATATCAGGTACTGGACCTGGTGCAGGATATACAACACTAACAGTAACAACTACAACAAATCAAATGACAGATATTGCAGGTATGCCTGTATCACCTATTGCAGAAGCGTCATTTACATCAAGAACTCCTTCAAGAGGTTCGGCTGCTATATCAATTGCATTGCCATCTTCATTAGCTAATGCACCTGCGGTAATAGGTAATACTAGTGCAGTAAATTCAAATGCAATTTCTTCTACAACAGGATTATCCACATCGGCATTAAATACAGCAACCACAAATGTAGGAAATTCAGGACCAGGTGGTACAACAATTGGAAGATTACCACCTCCAATGCCTGTATTTACATCACCAGCAAACTCAACTGCGACATCTCAAAATAACGTTAATGATTCAGCAACCGTCGAAGATACTACAGTAACATCAGTATCAACACTTGTATTTAATCCACCAGATACAACAACTATTTCAGTTACAGGATTTCCATTAACATCAAGTCACCATTTAGGTGCAACTGTTATTATAAATCAACCAAAGGTAAGTGTAGCCAGTGATACTCATTTAGATTCAGATGGAAGAGTTGTTCATAAAACTGCAACAAATACAACTACAGGTGGAGGACAACGAAGAGTTGATTGTACATATGTAGGAACAATAGTTGATATAGAAAATTCAACTACGGCCAAATTACACCCACCTTTTGATTTTAATTCTGGCAGAACTAGTAAACCTGAAGGCGAACATATTATAGATTTTAATGCTTCAGAATTTACTATGAGTTATTGGGTGCCCCAAATGACATCAGATACAGAAAATTCAATGTCGTTTGCAAACATAGTTCTTAATAATATAGAACCAGCAACAGGTGATATTTATTCTGTTAAAACTTCATATAAATTAATGGGAGCTCCTGGAGATTATATAGATGCAGGAAATACTATTCTTGAAAAAACAGATTTATTAATTGACCGTACAAATACATCGCCTGACATAATATTAGGAGTAAAAGATACATCAATGGGAGAATTTACTTCTCAAACTCGAATAGATGCTTATTGGAACAAAGGTGTAGGAACTACTGCAACATTTGATAATGATACATCAAGTGAATCAGTTTTATTAGAAGGAGATATAGGTACAAACTTAGATAAACTTGTATTTAATATTAAAGAATTTTATGCTCCAACATTATATAAAGATACAGAATATCAATTATCTTTTTTTGCAAAAGGATTTACATCTCAAAGTATGAATCCATTGAATACATCTGAAAAAGATTTACGAATGGATGTATATATTTCTGGTTCAGCTGGAGAAGCTTCAACTTTAAGGCCTATTAAAGAATATCATGGTGGAATGTTAGGAGCTCCATTAGAAACATCAAATGAAGCGTTAACAGACATATCTTTAGGCCAATATTTAGGAACAGTTGAAATAGATGCAAATACTGCAAATATTGGTAATATAGTACAATTTGTACCAGAAGATACTGACAATTACGTTTTAAAATTTGTTGTTAGAAAAGGTAAAATGTATCTTAAAAATGTACAATTGACAGCAAATATTGAAACTGGATTTTCTCCTAATACTACAGAAATGAATGTCCGAATACCAACGGATAAAATGAATGCTCCGGTGGCATTCAAGTTTCAATATTTAGATTATTTAGGAGCTCCAGCCGAAGTTGAAACATTTGCCCAAGGTGCAATTTTTGATGGTGATAATGTTTATATTGAAGGAGATGGAAATTTATTATCTGGATCTGTTTTTATTGGTAATTCAGTTGGTTCTGGTATTGAACTTGCAGGTGTACGTTCAGCATTTATTAGATCAGTAGGATATGAAGGATTTACTTCCGCATCAAGAACAGATAGGCCTGGTGGATTTATGATATTTACAGGATCTATTCTTCCAGATGCGCCTGATGATTATGCTAACTTAGGTACAGGTTTAGAACTAGTACAAGACTCGTCAAGCTTTTTTAGATTTAATACAGTAAATGGATTAGATATAAGAGCAAAGACATTCTTTATTGGAGATACAGATTCGCAATTTATTTCTGGTTCTCAAGGACAAATAGAAATTAGTTCTTCATTATTTCATTTAGACCCAGCTAATAATATATTAATAATTGGAGCAGATGCTGTTATTAATGCAGATTTATCTGTTAACCAAATATTTACTCCTGCAGGAACTACTGCAGCTGATGCGCGAGCATTTATTAATAGTTCTGGAGCCGCAAAATTTGCTGGTGATGGAGCAGGTGCATATAAAGCTGAATTTAATGAGGATGGTACTGCGACTGTAGCAGGATGGAGTCTTGGAACTGAAGAATTTCGTGGAGGTAATATAACAATTAGTTCATCAGGTGAGATAAAAACAACAAACTTTATTTCATCAATGGTTGGTGGACTAGCAGGAGGAGGTTATAGAATTGGTGCTGATGGTATTGCTGAATTTGAAGAAGCAAGAATTAGAGGAACATTATCAACCGCTGTATTTGAAAAAGAAACTGTATCAGCAGTAGGTGGTGCATTAATAGTAGCAAATGCAACAGCACTTGCATCTGGTTCAAATATATTAAGTAATATTGCAAATTTAAACATTGCAACTCAAGTAGATGATGCAACAATAGATAGCCCAACTCAAGTAACATTTAATTCAACAGCAGGCGTGGATAGAGTTAAACCAATAACTCCTCAATCAGGTCCACATAAATTAGTTGCGGGTAGAACATATAGAGCTAAAGCTACTATTTCAAGTTACGCGGGTTCTAATACCATAGGATTTTCAAATGAAGGTGGTATTGACACAGATACCGGAAGAAGATCAAGTAATGGTGATATAGAAACAACTTTTGTTTTTTCTGGAACAGGAGATGTTCATGTATTTTCTAATACAAGTAATACCGGTGTTATATCAAATATTACAATTGAAGAAATGTCATTACCAGTTGATAACGCCGCAGGATTTGCAGCAGGTGAATATATTCTAGCTAAAGCAACTTCATCACTTGGGTTTACTGAAGAGATAATGGAAATAGCATCAGTTGATACAGCAACTAATACTCTTGTAGTTTCAAGAAGTAGAAATGACAATTTAATTGTTAGTATGTCAGCTGGTCAAGTATTGGTTTCTCAAGGTAAACAAGATACAGGGTTTATTTTATTAAATGCAACTTCAGGTTCTGAAACACCTTATATTGATATAACAGAAAGAACAGGTTCAGGTGTAAATGATCTTGACGTAAAAGTTAGATTAGGAGATTTATCAGGAGTATCAGATACACAGTTTGGAACGTTATCAGGATTTGGATTATACACTGACAATGTATTTTTAAAAGGAACAATATCTGCATCTGCAGGCCAATTAGGAGCTTTTAATATTGATGGAAATGATTTACATTCATTAGATTCAGGAGCTCCAAATAATGCTCCAAATGATGGTATAGTAATATCAGGTAGTGGTGGTCCTAACGGCCGAATGGTAATTGATATTTTTGATGGCACAACCAAAGTAGTATCCTTAGGTAATTATAGTTCAGGTAAAGATGGATTGTTTGCATCAAATGGAGATATTGGAGGTTGGGACATTGATGCTACTAAATTAGAAGCTGGTTCAGGAGCTACCAAAATAGTATTGTCACCAGGTGTAGGTATTCATATGGGAGCAGATGCATTTGCATCCGCACCATTTTCAGTTACCACCGCTGGTGTTATTAAATCAACTTCTGGAACCATTGGAGGATTTACATTAGGAGCCACTGAACTTTCAGCAGGATCATCAGGTACTGCGCAAATATCATTAGATTCATCTACACCATTGTTACAAATGGGTGATCCTTCCGGTGAACATATAGATCTTACAGCTGGCCAATTGAGATTTCATAATGGTTCTGGAACTGAAGTGTTTCGATTTGATGCTTCAATTCCTACAGGACAAAATAGATCAAACAATGGTGCTGGTGGAGCAGCTGGTAACTGTGTAGCAACAAATATTAATTCTAATACTAGATCAGGGTTAGAAATATTTTCAAAAACGACAGGTCTTTTCTTTGCAACTCCAACTACAACCGTAACAGATTATAGATCTATAGATTTCATGCCAGGCAGATTTTTTATGGAAGGTGGTAAGAAAATGAACTCCAATTCAAATACTGTTGCTCATACCATGGAAGTGCGAAGATATTTTGATTGTACAACAGCAAATACAGCAGGTGATTTAACAGGAACTACAAGTGCAATAAAAGGAAAATATGAAGCATCTGGTGTTTCTGTTTCTGGAACAAAATGTGGTGTAATAGGTGAGTCTATCAAAAACTTAGGTACTGCAACAAGTATGGGTGTTAAAGGTGTTGCAACTGGTACTGGTACTTTGTACGGTGTGCATTCAACAGGTAACATGAAATCTACAGGAACAATATCAGCAACAAATAATATTACTGCATATTCATCTGATGGTCGATTGAAAGAAAACATTGTACAAATTTCTCATCCATTGGAAAAAATAAAACAATTGCGCGGTGTTATTTATGATTGGAAAGAAGAAGTTTATAAAATGGGATTCACTCCAATGGGAGATGGTAAACAAGAAATGGGATTGATTGCACAAGAGGTGCAAAAAGTAATACCATGCGCTGTAACAACTGCACCATTTGATACGCCGTTAATAGAAAGTGATGATGGTGAACGATGGGACGGAAATCCAAATCATAATCCAGATGATCCATATTTAACAGTAGCATATGATAGAATAGTTCCATTGTTAGTGGAATCAATAAACGCGCAACAAAAATTGATTGAAGAAATGCAAGATAAAATTAAAAAATTGGAGAAAAACTAATGGCTTTGCAACAAAATGGTTCTATAAGTGCTAATAATGTTAATCAAGAATTTGGATTGTCAGGAAACACTCAACATTCATTTCAAGCAGCTCATACAGGAACAGGAACTTTTTCAGGATTAAATGGAGGATCTCCATCAGGTCCAAATGGTTCTGCACCACATAGTTTATCAGAATTTTATGGATATGATCATGATTTTCAAACAGAAAATACAGAAAACACTGTGCAACAGGTTCCAACCACTCAACAAGTATTTACTACACAAGTTGTTAATACAGTAAACGTGAATAGCTGTATTGTAGAAGGCCAAAAAGTTAGATTGAGTTCAGGATTATTAATGAACATAGAACGTTTACAAAGAGGAGATGAATTGTTAGGTTATGCAATTGAAGATATGCCTATGGATCATAATGTGACAGATGAATGGAAAATAACAGTTTTAACTAATGTAAGAATAAAACCACATCCGGTGCAAATTATAAGTATAACATCAGGCACTAACCCTTTGTATATTGATATAAATAGAAATATAAAAGATAACATTAAATTAACGCAAGAACATCCATTATTTATCAAAAGAAAAGTTGATCAAACTTATACATATAGATGGATGCGTGCTGATGAGGTAGAAGTTAATGATTATATGTTATGTGCAAATTATTTTGATAAACATGATGTTGTTTGGAAACAAAGCCAAGATAAAGATTGGATATTGATAGAAAATAAACATGTAGTAAAAGAAAAATGTATAGCATACTCAATAGACGTTAATAACACGGATACATACGTAGTTGGTAATATTGTTGTACATAACGATATAAATGTAGGTAAAGGGGGAGATATTGCAATAGATTTTGACAAATTTAGTGGATAAAATAAGTTATGAAAAAAAAATTATTAAAGAATAAAAAAATAGAAGTAAAACAATCTAATATTCATGGTTACGGAGTTTTTGCAAATAAAGATATTAAATCAGGAGAAATATTAGAGGAATGCAACTACACTAATGTTTTAGGAGCAGAAAACAATTTGTATAATTATGCATACCATTGGCCAAAAGCTATTCAATGTGCATTTGTAGAAGAAAAAACGACAATGCCATTTGGATATGCATGTATATATAATAGTTCAGATAGCAGAAAAAAGGCAAATGCTGATTGGGAATGTGATATTGAAAATGATATATATGTTTTCAAAGCTAAAAAAGATATTAAAGCTGGAGAAGAAATATTAGTTTATTATGGTGGAGGTTATTGGGGTAAATGGAAAAAACAATTATGGCATCAAAATTGCGTTTTAATTGTAGACGATTTAATAACACCTGAAATGCATAAAAATGTATTAGAAGCCGCAAATTCTCCATATCATCCAACAAATGTTGGAGGATTATATAAACAATCTATAGATGATACAAAAGATATTTGTGATAATAAAGTAACAACTATTCGTAAAAGTAAATTAACTTATAAGTATCAAAAAGCATGTTTTGATTTATTAGATGATTTTGGTCAAGTTAAATACGGTAATCTTACATTGGATACTCCTAAAAAATGGAACTCACATATGCCTAATAAGAATGGAGTTTATTATATGACATATGATAAAGATCAACATTTCGAATGGCATAAAGATAACATATTAACGGAAGAAGCTGACCAAACAATTGCACCATGGTTAAACTGGAGATCATGGACAGTTACAACATTTTTAAATGATGATTATGAAGGCGGTGTTTTTAAAATATCAGATATATACAAAAACGAGCTTACAATAAAACCTAAAAAATATAGAACTGTATTATTTAGATCTTTTTTACGTCATAAAGTTGAGCCAGTTATATCAGGAACAAGAAAACAATTGGTACATTGGATACATACTGAAGATACTTATCAAACACAAGAAAAAGAGGTCAGTAAACTTATTCGTGATATTTATAATAAAGGGAAAAGATAATGTCTATAGTATCTGTAAATAATTTAGTAGCATCAGGTGGTAATCTTGTATTTGTTCCATCTGGTAGTGGCGCATTACCTAATTCAGGTCAAGCAGCTGGTATTCGTGCTATACAGGATTTTACTGTTCAAAGAAATTTATCAGGATCAGATTTTGCAACAACTGGTTCAGAAGGTGTATTCTTTGCATGGTCTGGTAGCCATGTTGATAGTACAACTGGTGGATCTATAGGTGGTGGTGACCCTGAAGATATGTATCTGGCATATTATTATACATCATCTGGAGTAACCACATTAGATTCATCAAGCCTTGATCCAGATAATTCTGAAGCATTTTACAATTTATTTCAGACAGTGTTTCCAACATCATCATTTGCAGATCTTATACCAGATGCAAATAAAATTCAAATACGAATACATCATGATGATGACTCAGCAGCAATTGCGTCTGCATCTATGCTTGCTTTAAATTCACATGAACATGCAGGAATATTTTTTACTGCATCTATGGGAGTTCCTATTTTAGCTGGTGATGGAAAATTTCTTATTGAAAATGTAAGAGAAGGTCAAGTTAATGGTCCAATAACATCATCAACATTTATATCCGCAAGTACAGCTCAATCATCGTCTGGATTCTTTGGCCAGGTTGAAGTGAAAACGCTAGGAGATCCAAGATCTGGATCGGCAACGCTTAGATTAGATCCATTAGATCCTGGATCATTTATAATGTCAGGATCTCAAGATTCAAAACTTTATTTATCTGGATCTGGTCAGATAGGAATAAATACAACAACTCCAGTACAAGATGTTGATATACGTGGTAATGAAATTGCATTAACAAGAACAAGAGAACAAAAAGGAATCCGTATTAATCAATTTGGTGACTTAGAATCATTTAATTTTGATGCAGATTCTGCTTCTACAGGTAGTGAAGTAATATTAAAATATCAAAAAGGTGGTGCAACTACAATAAGTGTTGTATTAGCAGCGGAAGTTGCAACTACCGTGCCACTCGAGATTGGAGGAAGTTCAGATGCGGGAGCAGTAGAAACTTTAATTAATGGAACATTTGGAGGTGATGTATCTGCTTGGTTAGCTACACAAAAAGCAGAATTTGTTAAATTTTTTAATGATTCTGCACAAAGACAAGGATTCTTTGAACAATCAGATCCAGGTAATGTAATTGGAGCTATACGATATGTTGTGGTATCCGGGTCTGATGATACAGCAGATGATAGATCATCAGGTGAAGCAGCTGCAATCAAAGCAATTGTAACATCTGTTGATGATACATCAGGTGGAGTAACATCAAGATTATCATTTAATGTTGCAAAACAAACAGGTGATCCGGCAACTCAGTTATTTAATTTATCTCCAGAGTTTGGTGTTGAAGTATCTGCTAGTTTGGTAATGCAACAAGGTAGTAATATACACCTTGGACAAAATACAGATGGCGCTGATAAAAAGATAGATTTTCGACATGCAACAGCTCGGTTTGCAGTTGGTATAGATGATTCAACAGATCGATTTACAATTAATAAAAATAGCGTAGGTAATTTTGAAACAACAGGAGATAATAATGATTTCCAGATAGATGCATCAGGTAATGTATATATTAATCAAGGACAGCTTAAGGTTGGAAGTAATATAATTTTACCAGCTCAAAAAATTGCATTAAACACAGGAACATCAGCAGATTATATTCAATATGCAGATACAGGAAATGGTAATGGGTTTGTTTATAAAGGTAATGGAAAGTTTGATGGAAGTTTAACTGTAACTGGTGCAATAACATCATCTATTGTAACATCATCTGTAATATTTTCAAGCGGTTCTAATATATTCGGAGACGAAGCATCAGATACTCATAAATTTGTAGGATCGATATCGGCATCAGGATTAATAAGTTCAAGCGGCCATATTTTTGGATCTATGATAAGATCAGACAATTACTATGACCTCACTGGTATTCAACCGTTATTTAGATATACTCCAAGTAGTGGAAATGCATTTATAGCATATTCTACAGAGTTAGTACAAACAACTATTGGTAGAGGTGATGCAGGTCGAATTGTAATTAATGGTAACGTAACAGCCTCAGGTAATATAAGTTCAAGTGCAACGCTAATAGCAAATGAAGCTAACATTATAGGTAATATAACAGCCTCAGGTAATATAAGCGCTAGCGGTGATATAATATCAGATGGACAAATATCAGCAGAAACTATACTAGTTTCAGCTACCACTGGGATAATTGGATTTTCTAATTATGGTTTACTTACTGATCAATTTATACAAGGATTTGGAAATCAAATAACAGTTGATGGTGACAATTATGTAGAACTAGTAGCAGACAATGAAGTAAAAATAAATGCACCTAAATTAGGAATAGGAACCATTTATTCAACAGATAATTCAGATCAAGTCCCAGAAGCATTAACAGTAACAGGTAATATAAGTGCAAGTGGTAATATATATTCTGCAACTGAAGAACATATTCAATTTAGTTTTTTAACTGATTCAACTACAGCTAATTGGCATGGTCCAAATAGACAAGGAGTATCATATTATTATTGGAATAAAGATTATGGTACTGACTCAGGAGTAACAACTATTGATTGGAGTTCGGCGGCTAATGATGAAAGATTATTAACTAGTGGATATCGAGTACCATATAAAATAGAAGTTACAAAAATATTTGTTGTAGGACATAATGCTCAACTTGCAACATCACCAGAATCATTATCATTTACAGCTTCCCTGCTGGTAGGAAGTCCAGAACAAAATGCACCAGGAGCAAGTGCAATTACATTATCTAATAAAGGCAATACAATATCAAATATCGGAGAATCTAGATATGCGGCAATGACAGCATCATTGGCATATACAAATTTCATAGTAAGTGAAAGTCAATATTTATATCCAAGACTTAAATGTACTAATGATAATCAAGATGTAAATGGTATTTGGACAATATATTATAGGAGAATTTCATAATGAGTATAAGAAAATCAGATGACTTAGTAAACGAAACTAATAGTAGATATAATAATCTAAAAGATGTAAGAAAACGAGAAAAAATTACTGAAAGGATTGATGATACGTCACATAATGATAATCCGTATGATGAAACTTTACAATATTTAAATAGAAAATTAGATGATGTAATTGACCAATTAAATACTAATTCAGGAAAAGTAGGATCTGATGGAGTTGATTTGGCAGCAGAAGCAACAACATTACAAAATGCAAGAACAATTGGAGGAGTATCATTTGATGGCTCAGCTAATATCAATCTTCCAGGAGTTAACACCGCTGGAAATCAAAATACATCAGGTACAGCAACTAATGCAACCAATGTTACAGTAACTGCAGACACAGCTAATGCGAATCATCCAATAACATTTATAGATGATACATCACCTGACGGCTCAGTTGAAGGGTTAAAAGCAGCATCGACCATAACGGTTAATCCAAGTACCGGTGAACTTGTATTAGGTCTACTTTCTATTACCTTTACACAAGGTGATGGTAGAACAACATTTGGCACAGTAACATTTACAGCTGCTGATGAAAGTGGTACAAGAAGAACGGCCACTATAAATTTAACTTAAAATGTAATTGGATGATATTTATATAAAATGAATCTAGGTGATCAAATAGCAAAAGAATTAATAGAAGAAGCAAATTCTACTATCAAAACCGTCGTGGCAATATACCCAGGCAGATTTCAGCCAATGGGACAACATCATGCAAAAGTATATGATTGGTTAGCAGGAAAATTTGGTAAACAAAATACATATATAGCAACATCAGATAAAGTTCAATTACCTAAATCACCATTAAACTTTCGTGAAAAATTACAAGTTATTAGAAAACATGGAATAACAAATGTTTCACAAGAAAAAAATGTTTATGCACCAGAAAATATTTTAAAAAAATATAATCCAGAAACAACTGCAGTTGTATTTGTATACGGCAAAAAAGATGCCGGAAGATTAAAATATACAAAAAAAGATGGATCACCTGGATATTTCCAAGATTATGCAAAGTCTAAATCAAATCTAAAAGGATATGAACAACATGGATACGTTGTTATATCTCCGCATATAGAGTTAAAAGTACCAGGATTTGGTGAAATGTCAGGAACTACTATAAGAGCCGCATTAGCAACCGCAGATATGAAAACATTTAAAAATATAATGGGTTGGTATGATCCAAAAATATATCAGCTATTAAGAAAAAAGTTTTCTCAAGTTTTGGAATCATTTATAGTTAAAGAAGGAAGTAATGTCACTGGCCAAAGTAATGCAGATGTTGATGACGGTCCAAGATATTTTTATGGCAATCAAACTACATATAGAAAAAAGAATGATGATATGGCAAAGCGATTAGGATATGAAGTTATAAATTATATTGTAAAAGATAATCCTATTGAAGTTCATAATACAAATTTTCCAGATGGTCCACCATTGACAGTATCATATTTTCCTACAGGAGTTAAAGGAGGAGAATTTTCAGGAACTGATTATATAAAAGATTATAAAGGACGTCCTGGATATGTAAAATGGAAAAGTTATATTTCAAAAATTGCTCAACAAGTTGGATATAAATTTTTAGATTTTTTAGGAGCAGAAGATTCTATAGAATCAAGTAAAGGAGAAAAGTTAGTGCCAACAACATTAAAAGAAGATATTAACATTCCTATCAATATTGGAGATACAATTATGATGGGAAGATTTAAAAATAAAAAAGTAGTGGTAAAAACAATTAATTTTAATGATAAAGGAGATTTGTTAATTAATGGTAAATCTGCAGCTAGATTTAGAATTTTACCACAAGAACCTAAACCTAAGACATTAGGAGAATCAATAGCAATGCAGTTGCTTACAGAAGGCGGGGCAGCTGGTCATATGAATCATCCATTTGATGATAGAGATATTACATTTGGAGACATGAAACAAATGATTAGATTATCTCTTGAAGGTAAATTAAATGTTGAAGCTGGCGTGCAAGAAAAAACTGATGGACAAAATTTAGCAATTACATTTAAAGATGGTAAGGTAGGAGCAGCTAGAAATAAAACAACAATTCGAACACCAATGGATATTAATGCAATAAAATCAAAATTTGCAGGAAGAGGTGAAATAGAAAATGCATTTACGTTTGCCATGCAAGATTTAGAACGAGCATTATTAAAAATATCAAATGATAAATTATTTGAAATATTTAGAAATGGTTCTAGATTTTTAAATATAGAAATAATATATCCAGGTACACAAAATGTTGTTATGTATGGACCAAAAGCTTATATTCAATTTCATGGTGTTGATGAATTTGATTTAGATACAGCAACAAAAACAGATTCATATCCAGAATTTGCTCCTTTGTTACAAAAAATGATTGCTGATGTAAATGCAAATATACAAAAACAATTTGAAATTATTCCGCCAAAAATTTTAACATTAAATCAATTACCTAATTTTGAAGAAAAAGAACAATATTTTATTCAGCAAGTAAATCAATTGCAAAAACAATATAAATTAAAAGATTCTGATGAATTAATATTGTGGCATGAGATGTGGTGGAAAGACAAAATTAATGAATTATTTCCTGATACAACAGATGATATAAAATTTGGATTATTAAAACGATGGGGATATTTTGATAAATCAATGAGATTAAATGGAACAAATATACCTGATCCAGATATATTATCTCGAATAAAAGATTTTGATAAAACTAATTTTGCTAAACAAAATAAACAAAATGTTTATAATTTTGAAAAAATATTTTTAGAATTAGGTGTTGAAATACTAGCTAACATTTCAGATTATTTATCAGTAGTACCAGATAAAGCAGTTAAAGATATTAGAAGACGAATAGCTGCAAAAATCAAAGTCATACAGAAATCCAAGGATCTAGCGTCACTTGAAAAATTAAAATTTGAATTAAAGCGTATAGAAGATTTAGGAGGATTTGAAAAATTAGTGCCAACAGAAGGTATAGTATTTATATATAAAGGAAAAACATATAAATTAACAGGATTATTTGCACCTATCAATCAATTGTTAGGAATTGGCGGACTTGGCGACAAATAGCATATTTATATAAAAAATAGGGATAACTATGAACGAAGAAAAATTAAGAAAAGCTATTAGAAATGAAATTCGAAAAGCGTTAGACGAAGCTCCTTCAAAATATGGATCAGGTTTAGGTAGTTCTGAAAGACAAAAAGTATCTAGAATTTTCAATTACCTTGAAAGAAAAGGTTTATCTAGATTTTTAGGACAATTAAGAACTGATATAGAAAAGGCTCAAGCTATTATAAAATTTGCTGATATAGTTGGATTACCAATTAATAAGGTATCACAATTAAGAAGTCAGTTAGTTAAAATGAAGCAGCAAGCTAGAAGAGCAGGCGAAAGAGAAGTTTAGTAAAATTTTAAAGGTTATATAATATGGCAAAATCAAATGCAAATAGCAAACTACAAAATGTAAAAGCTATTAAAGAAATGTTGTCGGGTACTCATAAATCTCAGACTCGACAAACACATTACTACGGAAAGACGTCTACAGAAATTGATGAAGAAAATATCATAGAAAAATTTGAAGACGGTACACCAAAAGTTTGGATAGAAATTGGACCTAATGGTTCTAGAACTCGTGTTACACAACATAGTGGATTTAAATCTCGAGAATCAGAAACAGGTCATGCCGTAAGAGAAGCTCAAAAATCATTAGAAATGCCTACTACATGTCCTAATTGTGGACAATCTACGCATGGCAAAGAAGAAAGATTAAATAGAAAATTTTGGGTAACTCATAAAACATGTTTTGATTGTGTTGTTACAATGGAAACAAGATTAAGAAATGATCCAGAAGCATGGGAAAAATATCAAAATGAAAAAATGTTTGAAAATGCAAAATCATTTTTTAAAGATGCGGACGGAGATGTTGCTGGATTGAGAAAAATGTTAACTCAAGAAATAAAAAATGTTCAAAATGCAGATGGTGATATTGAAACATATAAAGAAGCAATGTCGCCAGAAGAATTTGATAAAAAAGTTTTATCAGAATATAATGAATATAAAAACAATGTCCTTAAAGGACTTAAAGGAGATTAATTATGGGATTAGGATTAGGAAAATTATTTTCAGGTGGGGCCGGAGAACTGGTAGAATCAGTTGGTGGTGTACTTGATAATCTAACAACCAGTAAAGAAGAAAAACTAGAAGCAAAAAGAAAAATGAAACAATTGGTTTCTGATTATGAAACTAAAATGGAACAGAACATAACAGATAGATGGAAAGCTGATATGAATTCTGATTCATGGTTATCAAAAAATGTAAGACCATTAGTATTAATATTTTTAGTAGTATGTACAGTATTAATGATATTTATTGACGCAGGTTCAATAAAATTTGTAGTAGAAGAAAAATGGACTGATTTGTTACAATTAGTATTGATCACAGTTATTGGTGCATATTTTGGTGGCCGTTCTTTTGAAAAACGTACTAAAAAATAATTATTCTTTTACTTGGTTTTCTGCAAATAATTCTTTATATTAAGGTATAATATGGCGGTAAAGAAAACATTAAAAGAAATCATACGTGATGAATATAAAAGATGTGTACAAGATCCAGTACACTTCATGAGAAAATACTGTATTATACAACATCCAACTCAAGGAAAAATATACTTTAATTTATATCCGTTCCAGGAAGATTCATTAAAACAAATTGCAGATAATAGATATAATATTATTCTTAAGTCTAGGCAGCTAGGTATTTCAACTTTAACTGCTGGATATGCATTATGGAAAATGCTTTTTAAATCAGACTTTAATGTATTGGTAATTGCAACTAAACAAGATGTAGCAAAAAACTTAGTTACAAAAGTAAGAGTTATGCATGATAATTTACCAAAATGGTTAAAAGGATCTGTTGCAGAAGATAATAAACTTTCTTTAAGATTATCAAATGGTTCACAAATTAAAGCCATATCATCAAAAGGTGATGCAGGTAGATCAGAAGCCTTATCATTACTAATATTTGATGAAGCTGCATTTATTGATAAAATTGATGATATATGGACTGCCGCTCAACAAACATTAGCAACAGGTGGTGATTGTATTGCATTATCAACTCCTAATGGTGTTGGTAATTGGTTTCATAAACAATGGGTAGAAGCAACAGCTGGAGGAGAATTTAATAATATAATGCTCCATTGGACAGTACATCCAGATCGTGATGAAGATTGGAGAGCTAAACAAACAGAACTATTAGGTGAAAAAATGGCAGCTCAAGAATGTGACTGCGATTTTATTTCATCAGGTCATACAGTAGTAGATGGTGAAGTACTTCAATGGTATAATGAAACTTATGTAAAAGATCCATTAGAAAAAAGAGGATTTGATGGTAATTATTGGATATGGGAATATCCAAATTATAGTAAATCATATATGGTTGTAGCAGATGTTGCTAGAGGTGATTCTACAGATTATTCCGCATTTCATGTATTTGATACAGAACAATGTAAACAAGTTGCTGAATATAGAGGCAAAATAGGAACTACAGAATATGGTAACATGTTAGTATCAGTTGCAACCGAATATAATAATGCGTTACTTGTAATTGAAAATGCTAATATAGGATGGGCATCAATACAAGTAGCAATAGACAAAAATTATACTAATTTATACTATTCATATAAACAAGATGGATATTTAGATGAAGAGATACACTTAAAGAAAAACTATGATCTTAAGAAAAAGTCTCAAAAAGTTCCTGGATTTTCAATGACATCAAGAACTCGTCCATTAGTAATATCTAAATTAGAAACATATTTTAGAGATAAAACGCCGTTAGTTTTTAGTAAAAGATTAGTAGATGAATTATTTACATTTATTTGGCTAGGACATAGAGCAGAGGCGGCAAGAGGTTATAACGATGATTTAGTAATATCATTTGCAACAGGATTATGGATGAGAGATACAGCATTACGGTTACATCAACAAGGAATGGATTTAAATAGAAAATCATTAGGAGGCATAGGAAAAACTGCCGAAGGAGTATATTCTTCAAAAACAGATTTAAAAGGAACAGGTTGGGATTGGCAAAGTGGAGATAAAGACAACGACGATTTAACCTGGCTTTTATAACAATATCATATTTATATTAAAGTAGAAAATTATGGCAAACACATCATTAAGATCTAGATTAAGAAGACTTTTTTCAACGAATGTAATAGTTCGTAGAATTGGTAAAAAGCGTTTACAAGTCGTAGATTCAAATAAGTTACAGTCGCTTGGAAACATGAAACAGACAAAATACATCGACAGATTTTCAGGTATACATACAAGAAACCCAGGTTGGAGTACATATAATAATACAGCAAATTATCATCAAAATAGAGTAGAATTATATACTGATTATGAAGGCATGGATATGGACCCAATATTATCATCAGCGTTAGATATATACGCAGATGAATCTACAGTAAAAGATGCCGACGGAGATACATTAACAATTAAATCACCAGATGATAATATACGAAAAATATTAAGAAATTTATTTTATGATGTATTAAATCTAGAATATAACTTATGGCCATGGATTAGAAATGCATGTAAATATGGTGATTTTTATTTACATTTAGATATTAATGAAGAAATTGGTATAGTAAATGTAACACCATTATCTGCGTATGAGATGAGACGTGAAGAACAATTTGATGAACAAAATCCATATGCAGTTAAATTCTTTTATGAAGGTATGAGTAATATAGGAGGTGTAGGAGGTAATTCGCAATTAGAATATGATCCATATGAAATAGCTCACTTTAGATTATTATCAGATACAAACTTTTTACCATATGGTAAATCTATGTTAGAAGGAGCAAGAAAAATATTTAAACAATTAACTCTTATGGAAGATGCAATGTTACTTCATAGGATAATGAGAGCTCCAGAAAGAAGAATTTTTAAAATTGACGTAGGAAATATCCCAGCAAATGAAGTTGATTCTCATATGCAACAAATAATGAACAAAATGAAAAAAGTTCCTTATATGGATGAAAAAACAGGTGACTATAATCTTAAATTTAATTTACAAAATATGTTGGAAGATTATTATCTACCAGTTAGAGGTGGTGAATCTGGAACTAATATTGAGTCATTACCAGGAACTTCAAATGATGGTCAAACAGAAGATATTGATTACTTAAGGAATAAAATGCATGCAGCATTAAGAATTCCAAAAGCATTTTTAGGATATGATGAAGGAGTTGAAGGTAAAGCAACATTAGCAGCAGAAGATATTAGATTTGCTAGAACAATTGAAAGAATACAAAAAATATTTACTTCTGAACTAACCAAAATTGCAATTGTACATTTATATACTCAAGGATATACTGATGAAGATTTAATTAATTTTGAACTAACATTAACTAATCCATCAATTGTTTACGAAAAACAAAAAGTAGAATTATTAAATGAAAAACTTGGATTGGTATCAAACTTTAAAGAATCAGGAATGTTTTCTCAAAGATACATTTATGAAAATGTATTTGGAATGAGTCAAGACGAATGGGAAGCAGAATCAGAACAAGTAATTGAAGATCTTAAACAAGATTTTAGAAAAGAACAAATTAAATCAGAAGGTAATGATCCAAAGAAAACAAATCAGTCATTTGGAACACCTCATGATATAGCTGCAATGCATGTACAAACAAAGCTTGATATTCCAGGCCAGCAAGATGAAGGCGCAGATAACCCAGTAGCAGGACCAGGCCGTCCAAAAGAATATGGTTCATGGGGCAAAGCAAATTCTCCATTTGGTAGAGATGCATTAGGCAGCAAAGGATTAGATAAAACGTTTGCGACGGATAAATCTCCATTGCAACATAAGTATAGAGGTGGATCACCACTTAGCACAGAAGCAAAAGCTTTTGCAAATATGATTCAAAAACAATCAAAATCGTCAGAAATTCTACATGAAAGTTTGAACACTAAACAAATTGACCCAGATAAAGGTACAATGCTTGACGAAGATGTATTGATTCAAGAAGAAAAATCGTAGTGAAAGTCCAAAAACTCTATATTTATTTAAAAATAGATAGCAAACAAACGGGACGATGTGTCAATGAAAAAAATTAAGCATTCAAAGTATAAAAATACAGGTATTCTTTTTGAAATGCTCGTAAGGCAAGTTGCAGCAGATACAATGCATGGCCGCAGAACAAAAGCTTTGCCAATCATTAAAAGGCACTTTAAATCTGGTACTGAGTTAGGAAAAGAATTGCAATTGTACAGAACACTTCAAGAAGAAGAGTTTAAATCAGAAAATAGTGCACAGAAATTTCTGCAAGCTTGCGTAACTGCAAGAAAGGCATTAAATGAAGGTGCATTGCGTAGACAAAAATATAATTTAATAAAAGAAATCAATGATACATTTATCATTGACAACTTTTTTAAATCAAGAGTATCTAACTATAATATAATGGCTGCAGCATATAAATTGTTTGAATATGCAGAAGTTGATAATCCAGCTCAAATAGTTAGATCAAAAGCTACATTGGTAGAACATGTTTTAAGAAATGTATTAGCCACTCCTATTAAACAAAAGAGAGGCAATGTAATAAAAGAAACATATACTGTTCAACCAAAAGATGTAAGACTGCTATCTTATAAAATGTTGATTGATAAATTTAATGATAAGTATAATGGACTTAATCAACGTCAAAAAAATATTTTACGTGAATATATTAATAATGTAACAAATACAGTTGCATTAAAAGAATTTATTACTACTGAAATTCCAGTTATCCAAAAAGAATTAAAACGAGCTTCTTCACGAGTAGGTTCTAAAATAGTTAAAATAAAACTAAATGAAGTTAATAGTATGCTATCTGAGTTGCAAGGTCGTGGAGTAGTTAAAGACAAAGATGTTTTAACAATGCTACGTTATTATGAATTGATTAAGGAACTTAAAAAAGTGGAGACTAAATAATGAGTGCTAATCCATCACAAAAAGAATCATGGTTTGCAAATTATACTACAGGTTCAACTTATAGTGCAAACAGCAGAGAGCCAGGAAAATATATTGACGCATTATCAGTACCTGCAAGTACTACTGTAAACGTTGATGGAAAAGGATATGGAGCAATACTAGTTGGTAATGCATCTAACCTTGTGGTAACAGCATCTAATGGTACATTTATTACCTCAGGACTAACAGCTGGTAATTTGTATGAAATTGGAATTAAACAAGTAGAAATTGGTTCAACAGGAAATGCAACTATATTTAGATTAAATAATGCAAACGGAGGATAGGAGTTGATATATGGATTATATGAAAAAATTTAAACAATTCCTTAAGGAAGAAGAAAAAGAAGAAGCAGTTGAATATCAACATAGCGAAGAAGATCTAGGTGAAGCAAATGTAACTGGTAATATAGATGGAGGAGAAGGCCCACCAAAAACACCATATGCATTTCATGATGATGATAAGAAAGGTAAGAAGAAACAAAAAGATAATGCAACTACGGCAACAGAATTTGAATTAGTTAAAGACTCATTATATAAAAAAATGATGAAAATGACAATGAATTCTGGATTAATGAATGAAACGTCGTACAGGGATTATAAAAAAGATCCAACATCAACACCACAACAAAAAGTTAATAGAGGTATTGCTGAAGTTAACAAAATGTTAGGTCTAATGGAAAGGATCGTAAATAATAATATAAGGTTAAAAACAGAAATGGGTGTTAATTCAAATCATTTTTGGAAATCAACCGGACGAAGATTTGCAAAGATTAATGAAAGAATGACAAGAATTGCAAACCGATTAAAAGAATTATCACAATAGGAGTCAAAAAATGTCAAAACAATTATTAGTTAATTATCAAACATTTGAGATTACTCCTCAACAAATAAATGAAAGCCTATCAAAAAATGGTGGAAAATTAATTGTTTCTGGAGTTCTTCAAAGAGCAGAATCAAAAAATCAAAATGGTAGAATATACCCAAAAGAAACTTTAATGAGAGAGGCAAATAAATATGAACAATCTTTTATTAAAGAAAAAAGAGCTTTAGGAGAATTAGACCATCCAGATTCATCTGTAGTAAACTTAAATAATGTTTCACATAATGTATTAGGCATGAATTGGCAAGGTGATGATTTGGTAGGAACAGTTGAAGTACTTTCTACTCCTGCAGGAAATATATTAAAAGAACTTTTCAAATCTGGTATTAGGTTAGGTATTAGTTCTAGAGGTATGGGATCTGTAAAAGAGGTAATGAGAGAAGGTGATGATACATTAGAAGTACAACCAGACTTTGAATTAATTGCATTTGATTTTGTATCAAATCCATCAACTCATGGAGCATTTTTATCTCCAGTAAATGAAGGAAAAGGAAAACCAAATGATAAATACAATAATGTAAATAAATTAATAACTGATATAATAAAGGAGTTCTAATATGTTAAAAGATATGCAATCACAATATGGACCAAATCCTAATCTTCCAAAAACAGATACATTGGCTGGAGAAGGAAAGAAAAATGCTGGATTAGAAACTCTTGGAGCTAATAATGCTTCAAAATATTCAGCAACAGTAACTAAAGATCCATTTGCATTTGAAGGAAAAAAGAATGCAGGATTAGAAGGCGTTAAAGATGGATCTAAATTTGGTATGATGGGCGGAAGACCTACATTATACATTGATACAGTGGAGTACTAAAATGAATTTAAAAAAACAATATCAAAGACTTTTTGAAGGTAGAGCAGACTTTGCAAAAGCAAATAATTTAAAAATGGAAGATTCTTTATTAAATGAAAATCCAATGGTTCAAGCTTTTCCTAAAATGAAATCTAGAGGAGAGATGGAAGATGCCGGAGTTAAAGTTGGTCTAGATATTGAATATTTTTCAGATCAAATAAATGAACTATTGGACCAACTACAAGATTTTCATCAAGAATTAGGTACTGGAATAGAAATGAAAGGCGATGAAACAGGTGATTATATTTATGATACCGCTGAAAAACAAGTATCTAGATATATGATGAGCTCTATGAAAGGATTAGAAGATCTTCAAAAATATTTAGAAAGACAAAAGAGGAATCTATAATGGCAAGAAATAAATTTGAAACAAAACTATTAAGATCTTTGATAAATGAAAATTTTGGACAAGATGAAAAAGAGCAAGCATTAACTTCAGAACAAAAGAAAGCATTTACTGAAGCTGTTGGTAATTATCATACAATGGGTGATAATATATATAGAAATTCATCGTTAAGAGAAATAACGGAAGAATTGGCACATATAGTTAAAGTTGCAGAATCTCTTACATTGCAAGAATCAGAACATTGGTTTGATAATGTTACTACTGGACGTCATATGAAGCAGCTAAAAGAAGCTTACAAAGTTTTTGAAAAAACTGCAGGTGAAGTTCATACATTACAACAAAGGTTAGAATCAGCATATGAAGATATGGGTGGTATATTGAATAAGTATTATAAAATAGGAGAAGCTTTAGATCCGGTAGGTCAAGAAGATGGTGATATAGATAATGATGGTGATAAAGATAAAACAGATGCTTATTTATTAAATAGAAGAAAAACTGTATCTAAAGCAGTAAAAAAATCTTAATATATTTGGTTTATTGAAATATATTCTTTATATTAAGAATAGTTATAATCATAAAATAGTTATATGAACAAGAAACATAAAATTTGGCAATCACATATTCCAGGACAACCTTTAGGGGCTAGTGTCGTTAAAGGTGATGTAGGCTTTGCAATTCGATTTTGGAAACGTGCTCTTAAAGATGCAGGTACATTGCAAGAACTAAAAGAAAGACGATATTTTAAAAAGAAGTCTTCAAAAAGGCGTGAACAAATGGATAACGCCAAATATTTCCAAAAGATTAATTCGCAACAAGACTAATAAGAACTTACTTATTATTTGGTATACAAAAACTTTTTTTAAAAAATATAAGGGTTTTTGTATATCCCTGTATATTTATATTTGATTTCAAAACATACGGTGGTTAAATATCGCTGTCCCTGAATATTTTTTAAACTATTCTATTAAGGTTCTTAATAACCTTACTTCCGAAAAAATTTTATTAAAGGAGAGAGTTCAATGAACAAACTATTGAAAGAAGCTATTGCAGACGCGAAAGCCGTACGAGAAACTGCATTAGCAAACGCTAAACTAGCATTAGAAGAGGCTTTTACGCCAAGACTTCAAAGCATGCTATCTGCTAAACTTTCTGAAGAAGAAGAGTCACATATGGAAGAAGACGAAATGCCAATGGATGAACCAGCAGCACCAGAAATGGAAGCGCCTGTTGAGGAACCAGCACCAGAAATGGAAGAAGAAATGGCTGACGATTCTGACATGGAAGAAGGTATGAGAGAGGACGACGAAGATCCTACTGACGTACATTCTGAAGCACATGATGACGAAACTATGGATGAAGAAGATGCAGAACTTGAAGAAATCTTAAGAGAGCTTGAAGACGATACTATGGACGAAGGTCAAAGAGGTGACAAAGAAACTGATGAAAATGAAGATAAAGAAGAAACTAATGAAGTTTCTGATTCTTCAGATATTGGTAAAGGTGACAACAAAGTTGACGTAGCTTATGGTAAAGATCAAGATGATCCAGGAAAAGGTAAACTTAAAGAAAACGAAGGTGACGAAGAAGTTACTGAAGAAGACGAAGTTGATCTTGACGAGATTATCAATGCTTTAAGAGAAGAAGATGAAGCTGATACAACTGATGAAGGCCAAAGAGGTGACAAAGAGACTGACGAAGACTATACCGCAGGTGTAGATGACGGCGGTGCTGCTAAGGAACTTGAAGAGGCTTACAAAGTTATCAGATTTATGAAGTCTAAACTAAACGAAGTTAACCTTCTAAATGCTAAACTATTATTCTCGAATAAATTATTTAGAAACCATTCATTAAATGAATCACAGAAAATGAAAGTAATTGAAAACTTTGACAGAGCTCAAACATTGAGAGAAGTTAAATTAGTATTTGCTACATTATCTGAGTCATTTAAATTAAATGGTGGAAAGAAAAAAACAATCAAAGAATCTTATGCAAGTAAAGCTACTAGATCTACAAGACCATCCAAAAGAGTCCTTTCAGAAGGAAATGAGGTGGCTAATAGATTTAAGAAATTAGCTGGACTTCTATAAGTTCTAATTAAAAGGAGATTTAAAAATGGATATAAATTCATTAATGCCTAATGATACAATAGCTAAACAAAAAGCAGTTACTGCTGGCTTAGTATCAAAATGGGAAAGAACTGGTCTTCTTGAAGGTCTTAACAAAGAATATGAAAAGTCAGGAATGGCTGTTCTATTGGAAAACCAAGCAAAACAATTAGTATCAGAAGCAAATTCTACTGGTACATCTGCAAACTCTGAAGAGTGGTCAGGTGTAGCTTTACCATTGGTAAGAAGAATTTTTGCTGAGATTGCTGCTAAAGATTTTGTTAGTGTTCAACCAATGAACCTACCATCTGGACTTGTATTCTTCCTAGACTTCAAGTATGGGACCGCGCAACCAGGATTTACTACAAACTCTGGTAAAGATTCGCAAAACGATTCTGTATTTGGTGTAACTGATGATAACAAAGGTGGTACTGTAGCTACTGAAGGTCTTTATGGCGCTGGTAGATTTGGATATTCTATCAATGAAACAGCTACAGATACATTAGTTAACGGTGCTGGAGCTGCTGGAACTAACATTGTAACAGGTTCATACACTCAAACTACATTTGAAGCTGCAACTAATCATGATTCAGAATTTTCTGCTTCATTAGCTGCTGCATCTGTTGGTATTGGACAAATGGCATCTGTTGCATTTAAATTTGCAGCTGCTGATTTAATTGATAGTAACGGTGTTAGAGCATTCCAAATATCTGGTTCAGGTATTTCAGCTTATTATCCTCAATTTACTACTATTGATGATGAAACAAGTGCAACTCCGACTGTAACATTTGTTGTTAAGTCAACTGCATCTACTGCAGCAGTTGTTGATGCTGTAATTACATATCAAAAACAACCTGGTGATACTTCAAGAGGTGACTTCGAAGATACATCTCAAGATTCAGGAACATCTAATTCTGCATTAGCTATTCCAGAAATCAACTTAGAGATGAGATCTGAGGCAATTGTTGCTAAGACAAGAAAGTTAAAAGCAATCTGGACTCCAGAATTTGCTCAAGACTTGAATGCTTATCATTCAATTGATGCTGAGGCTGAGTTAACTTCTATGTTATCTGAATATGTTTCGCAAGAAATTGATTTAGAATTATTAGACATGTTAATGCAAAATGCTCAAACTACTGACTTCTGGTCAGCTAGATTAGGCTTTGAATATAATTCAGCATTAACAACATTTGCTAATACTGCTGGTAATTCTGCAGCTTACAACCAAGGAACTTGGTTCCAAACTTTAGGAACTAAAATCCAGAAAGTAAGTAACAAGATTCACCAATTAACATTAAGAGGTGGTGCAAACTTCCTAGTATGTTCTCCAACTGTTGCAACTATCCTAGAATCAATTCCTGGATATGCTGCTGATA
>Ga0209232_1000369_pt1 | contig 27838 bp, 29 predicted proteins | sample ETNvirenome_2_60_FD_184066 | JGI IMG/M metagenome (GOLD analysis project Ga0209232, IMG submission 184066) | Marine viral communities from the Pacific Ocean - ETNP_2_60 (SPAdes) (version 2) | ecosystem: Environmental > Aquatic > Marine > Oceanic | place: Pacific Ocean | collected 2013-06-22
GGTTCAACTGGTCCCCAAGGTTCAAAGGGTCAAATTGGTGACCAAGGTCAAACTGGTGGTGTAGGTGTAACTGGTGGTGTAGGTGTAACTGGTGGAGCAGGAGCACAAGGTTCAAAAGGTCAGATAGGTTCAATCGGTTCAACTGGTCCTCAAGGTTCCAAGGGAAACATAGGTTCAATTGGTTCCCAAGGTGCACAAGGTCAAACTGGTGGTGTTGGTGTAACTGGTGGAGTTGGTGTAACTGGTGGTGTAGGTCAGACTGGTGGAGCAGGAGCACAAGGTTCAAAAGGTCAGATAGGTTCAATCGGTTCAACTGGTCCTCAAGGTTCAAAAGGTCAGATTGGTTCTCAAGGTGCACAAGGTCAGACTGGTGGTCAAGGTCAAACTGGTGGACAAGGTGCACAAGGCCCGATAGGTTCAACTGGTCCACAAGGTTCCAAAGGAAACATAGGTTCAATCGGTTCTCAAGGTGCACAAGGTCAGACTGGTAATCAAGGTCAAACTGGTGCACAAGGTGCTCAGGGCCCTCAAGGTTCTAAAGGAAATATTGGTTCAATTGGTTCAACTGGTCCAATTGGTAATACTGGTCCAGTTGGTAATACTGGAGCACAAGGTTCAAAGGGAAATATAGGTTCAATCGGTTCCCAAGGTGCACAAGGACAAACTGGTAATCAAGGACAAACTGGTAATCAAGGACAAACTGGTGGTCAAGGTCAGATAGGTTCAACTGGTCCACAAGGTTCCAAAGGAAATATTGGTTCAATAGGGTCACAAGGTGCACAAGGTCAGACTGGTAATCAAGGTCAGACTGGTGGTCAAGGTCAGATTGGTTCAATAGGTTCAACTGGTCCGATTGGTTCAACTGGTCCGATTGGTAATACTGGTCCTCAAGGTTCAACTGGTCCACAAGGTTCAAAAGGAAATATTGGTTCAATAGGTTCAACTGGTCCTCAAGGTCAGACTGGTAATCAAGGTCAGACTGGTAACCAAGGACAAACTGGTAATCAAGGTCAAATTGGTCAACAAGGTAATATAGGCCCGATTGGTAATACTGGTCCACAAGGTTCAACTGGTCCAATTGGTAATACTGGTCCAGTTGGTAATACTGGAGCACAAGGTTCAACTGGTCCTCAAGGTCAAACTGGTAATGTAGGTGTTACTGGTAACATAGGTGTAATTGGTTCTATCGGTTCAACTGGTCCAATTGGTAATACTGGTCCGATTGGTAATACTGGAGCACAAGGTTCAACTGGTCCGATTGGTAATACTGGTCCAATTGGTAACACTGGAGCACAAGGTTCAACTGGTCCGATTGGTAATACTGGTCCAATTGGTAATACTGGAGCACAAGGTTCAATTGGTTCACAAGGTCAAACTGGTAATCAAGGTGCTGTCGGTAATACTGGTCCGATTGGTAATACTGGTCCTATAGGAAACCCAGGAGCGTCTTTTAGTTCTACTGATAATGGTAGATTCTTAATAGTTGACTCAACACAATCCACAGATATAAATACCCAAAGGACAATATCAACTACGGCATCTGGATTAGCAATAGATGATGAAGGTGTAGTTGGTTTATTTGGAAGTGCAACTTTCGCAGGATTTGATACGGACTCTATCTCTGTTGATGTGTTACAAAGTGTTAAATCTGGAGCAACAACTAATATAGAACCTGATGATGTAAGTTTCTTTATTAGTGGTTCACCAAGTGGTAACAATGCAACAAGAACTAATATGTTCATATCAGCAAGTGGATTCGTTGTAACTGCTGATGGTAATGTAACTGCATCTAATATTGACTTAAGTGGTGGGTTAGCTGCAGAAGGTATTACGGCAACATTTGGTTTCTTTGGTGATAAGTTAGCAGTTGGTGGTACAGAGGATGTTCCTAATGTAATAGTTTCTGCAAGTGGAGAGATATCATCTTCTAACTTTCTCGTAGATAAACTTGGTAATGTAACCGCATCTAATATGAGATTAGCAGGTGGTTTGGAATCAGAAACCGTACAATCAAATTTTGGTATCTTTAATAGTAGAGTGGAAGTTGGTGGTACAAAGTCTAATGCAAGAGTAATAATAGGAGAACTTGAAGGGCATCCTTTAGGTGGTAGTAGTGCAAGATATGGTATAAGAGGGTTTGCAGCAAATGGAACTACACGAGTATTTGAAATATCAGAGACCAGAAATGAACTATCTGGTTGGACAATAAGTGATACTTCTATCTCTAAAAACAATGTTAAATTAGATTCAACATCAAATGGAGAAGGTTTATATGTTAAGAAGACAAGTTTTTCCAACACAACTGCAGGTGCTTTTGTAGGTTTAGATAGTGGTACTGCTAAGTTTAATGTTGGTGATGCTTCTAAGTTTATAAAATTTGATGGAAGTGATTTTACGGTAGATGCTGGTAATTTCTCATTAGACTCAAGTGGTAATATGACTGCTACAAGTGCTACTCTTACAGGCACTGTTACGGCAACTGCAGGAGCGATTGGTGGATTTACTATTGCTAATAATGATATTACGGGTAGTGGTGGTACTCTTGTATCTTCTGATAGAGAGACCACAAGTGGTGATGACACAACAAGAAGGTCAGAGATATCAGATGAAGGATTTATTTTTAGAACATGGTCAGCAGGAAGCAAAAATCACTTTACAACTCCTCCAAATGCAAATAATATTCCAGTTCCATCAAGAATTGTACTTGACCTTGTAAATGTACAAGAATTTACTTTTTTCCAATCAGAAACTTTAAAAACTTCTTATAGAAATGCTATAAGAAGTGAGAATATAGAGTTTGGTTTATTTTCAACAGATGGTAATGACACATTTACAACGGGTAATTTGGTCATCGGAAAAGGTGGAAAGGGAACTGCTTCAATAAGAAATGTGATGAACGATTCAACCCCTGATTCATGGTTTGGACCAGATACTGTTAATGGTGGTTGGGTACTTGGTAACGAATTGGAAATAAAAACAGTGCTCGCATCTCATACTACACCAGTTAGAACAAATACCAGTTATATGTTTAGTGTTACTGGTACATCTTATTTTGGTGGAGATGTAACCTTTGGTGCTCAAGTTGCATCACACATCCAACCAGACGCATCTGCTACTTATGATTTAGGTTCTTCAACTCTAAGATGGAACAACATATACACTACTGATATGCAGTTATCTAACATGGATAAAGAAGAAGGTAATGAAGTTGATGGTACGAAAGGTGATTGGACAATTCAAGAGGGTAAGGATGATTTATTCTTAATAAATCGTTTGAATGGTAAGAAGTACAGATTTAAATTAGAGGAGATGAAAGATGAGTGATACAAGATATCCAGATAGAAGATGGGTAGTGTTTGATACAAGTGAAACTGGAAGTATTGACTTTTCACAAGTCTTACAAACAAGTGTAAATACTTTGAGATTAAACATTAGTGGAAGTCAAACTTTTGTAAAATGGGATAGGATAGCAGCAGTAGAAGAAGTACTTTATGCAGATGGTGATGATGATATTCCTGCAGATAAAAGTGTTGGTGATGTAAGAATTGCCGCAACAGCGTCAATGGATACACCAGCATGTGTGCTTTCTTTATCAACAAAGTCACAAGAATATACTCATAGTGAAATCCTTAATGTACTTACAGGAAGTGCTTGGGTAACTAATGATGGAGATTAATAATGCCAGTAAATGGTTCAGGTAGATTTATTGGTCCAGGACATCCAATTCGTGATGGGTTGATATTGTGGCTTGACCCTCGTTATAAAGAAACAAATTTAATTACTGGAGGAAATTGGGTTGACCAAAGTGGAAGAAATGCAACGGTAACCCCAGTAAATGACCCAGAGTGGTTGTATGGATATTACTTTGAGTTTGATGGTACAGACCAAGGGTTTCAAGCTACAAATCAAATGGATGGTAGTCATACAACTTTTACTCTTGAAGTATGGTCAAAGAGAGACGATTCATCTGGTAATGAATATTATTTAGATGGAAGAAATGCTGGAGCATCAACCGATAGTACAAATTGGTGGTTTCTATCAGAGTATAATAGTTACGACACCAATTTTAGAAATTTGGCTTTTGTAAATTGGAGTAATGGATATACAAATTGGCATCAAGTCTTAGTAACGGATGATAATAGTAATTCAAAATTATATATAAATGGAGAACTACAAGATACGGGAAATAGTGCAACCTGGAACTCTAATGACCTTACAATAGGAATGAGGATGAACACAACAAGTGGTGGTGGGCAGTGGAACGGACAAATTGGAATTGTTAGGATATATAATAGAGCTCTTACCGCTACAGAAGCAAGACATAATTTTCAAACAGACGCAGGAAAATTTGATATACTGATAGAGGGGACATCGTAATGCCAGTAGATGTAGGTGGAATAAAAATAGGTGGGGAGATGATTATAAGAGAAAACTTATATCAGTATTATAGTGCCTTAGACCCAAATAGTCATGTAAATGGTGCAAGCACTATACAAGATATAAGTGGTCGTAATGAAGATGCTTCATCTCAAGATATTACATGGAGAAACTACTATTGGGACTTTGATGTAAATAATGATGATGTAAGTCAAATAGATTTTCCAAACGCAGGTATGACAGGGAATATCATAGCACAAGATTGGTCTTGGGAGATTTGGTTTATCTCATCAAATTTAACTGGAATAAGTGGTTTAGGAATGTTAGGAAATAAAACAAGTTCCTTTGGTTGGGATACGGGTAATACCACGAACACAATACGAGGGGGAATAGCTAATAGTGCTGGTACTGCTTTCACGGTTACATCTGGTACACTTTCATTAAACACATGGCATCATTCGGTATTAACATATAACGGGACTGGTGATGATAAAATCAGATTATATATGAACGGAAGTCTTACAGGAGAATCAGGTGCATCAAATGGTTCATTTTCTGAAACTAATGTTATAAGATTTGGGGCAACAAGAGTGTTGGTTGGTACTCAAGCATCTAAAAGATGGTTAGGTGGGATAGCAGTATTTAGAATATATGATAGAACATTAGATGCTGATGAGGTTAGATATAATTATAGTTGCGAAAGAGGAGCGTTTGGAGTATAATGGCTATTAATGTTGGAGTAACTGGAAGTGCAGGAAGGTTTATCGGTGGTGGTGCTGGTGTTTATAGAAACACCCAGTTAAAAATGTATTTAGACCCTTTCAAATATTCTGCTTGGACTGCTGAAACGGCGTCAACTTTTCTTGATATAAGTGGATGGGGGAATAATATGACATTGGTAAACGGAGCAAGAAGTCGTACAGATGGTTGGTGGAGTTTTGATGGAACAGATGATTTTGGTTACAGAACAGATGACTCTGATTTTGATTATGGTACAACGATAGACTTTTCTATACAAATGTGGTATTATAATTTAGGTGGGAATGGTTCTGATTTTTATCTAATAAGTAAAGGAAAAAAATCATCAGCAAAAGGTAACCCAGCTACTGGGTTTAGTCTGTTTTGGAATACGGGAACAAGTGAATTAAGATTGAGAATGAATGAAAGTACAGGAATAAATAGTCCAGGAAATACTCATAATTGGGCACAAGCTCAATGGATAAATTTAGCAGTAGTTGTTGATAGAAGTTCTGATGTAAAGTTTTATAAAAATGGTGTACTTGCAACTACTGAAACTGGTAGTACAACCGCACAGAATATCTCAAATGATAGGTATATTTTAATTGGTGGTTCTCAAAATACTAATTCTACTACTGGTGTTCTTGATGACTTTAACGGATACATGGGACATATTCTTATTTACTCAACTTTACTTGATGAGGATGAAATAAGACAAAACTTTAATGCCCATCGTGGAATTTATGGGGTGTAAAAGTTGTTAGGTTTATATTTATATACGAACTAAACTGGGATTTGTAATGATTAAATTAGTAGATTTATTAAACGAGGGTGTATACGACAAAGGAATATTAAAAGCAGTTTTTCTTGCTGGAGGTCCAGGAAGTGGAAAGACATATGCAGCAGAAGGTCTGTTTGGTATACCAGAAAATATTAATCTGTCCTATACTGGATTAAAGATGGTAAACTACGACCAAGAGTTTGAAAAAGCACTAAATAAATATGGTTTCGGAACTGAGTTAGATGCAATGCCAGATGAAGTGTTTGCAGATTTAACGGGATATGATAAGAAGACAGATGAACCAGTTACTGGTGTTCATAGTGGATTAAGAGATTATACAAAATCATTGACAAAAGCAAGACAGAAACTATATGAGAACGGAAGACTTGGAATGATTATAGATGGTACTGGTGATGATTATTCAAAGATAGCAGACAATAAATCAAGACTTGAAAGAATTGGATATGATTGTTATATGGTTTTCGTAAATACTTCAATGGAAGTAGCGTTACATAGAAACAATAATAGAAAGAGAGTTCTTCCTAAAAAATTAGTAACAGACTCTTGGCACAAATGTCAGAAAAATATCGGTAGATTTCAAGGATTGTTCAAAGGAAATATTGTTGTCATTGATAACTCAAAACATTTAGAAGAAGATGAAGCAAAAAAGAAATTTGATTCTTTAGCAAAAACTTACATTGATAAGTTCGTAAAGAAACCAACGAGGAATCCAAAAGGAAAAAATTGGATTAGAAAACAAAAGATACTTAAAAAGAGAAAGTAATGATAAGATTACAAGACCTATTAGAACAAAAATACAAAGAGTGTCCCCCAGCAACTCAAGATGTAAAATTAAATACTCAGAACAGAGATTTAACTACTAAAGATTTTAATTACGGGCCTCAAGATGTAGATAATCCAGGTGATTACTGGATAAAGGTTGCAAAAAGATGGAACACAGAAGTAGAAAATGTTAACAAATCTTTATGTGGTAATTGTGTTGCTTTTGATATATCACCAAGAATGTTGGAGTGTATGCCAGGAGAAGTATCAGATGAATCTGGTCAATTAGGATATTGTTGGATGCATCATTTCAAATGTCACTCTGCTCGTAGTTGTCATACATGGGCAAAAGGTGGGCCTATAAAAGATGATAAGATTTCCTATATATGGGGTAAAAAAGCTTTTAGTAAATAAAGATAAGAGGTAGTCATGTTAGTAAACTTTGATGAAATAATAGAAGTAGTATTACATCACGAGGGTGGGTATGTAAACGACCCGAAAGACCCAGGTGGTGAAACTAATTTCGGAATAGCAAAAAGGTCACATCCAGATGTGGACATAAAAAATTTAACAAAAGATGGTGCTAAAGAAATCTACAAAGAGCATTATTGGGATAAGAACAAAGTAGAATCTTTATCAGAAGAATTAAGACATATTTATTTTGATATGTGTGTAAATCAAGGTAGAGGTAGAGCAGTAAAAATATTACAAAGAGCAGCAAATGCTAAAGGAGCAGGTCTAAAGGTAGATGGTGGAATGGGGCCAAAAACAATAGCAGGTTTGAAAGGTGTAGAGTTAGATAGAGTTCGTGCTTATCGTGTAAAGTATTATGCAGATTTAGTAACGAGAAAACCCGATTTAGAAAAATTTTACTTTGGTTGGTTTAGAAGAGCTCTTGAAGTTTAAAAAAAGACTTGACATATATAGGCAAAATGTCGTATATTTACATAGATAGATTGGGGGTTTACAACCAAAATGAGTTTAAATGTATTAACAGAAAGTTTAGTTAAAGATATTCTTGGTAAAGAGTCTAAGAAAACCCAACTATTAGCATTCAATAAACTTGATGAATTAAAACTAAAAAAGAATAATGTAGTAGTTGTATATCCTGGAAGATTTCAACCATTTCATAAAGGTCACTATCACTCATATTCTCAACTTGTTCGTGAGTTTGGTAAGAAAAATGTTTTTATAGCAACATCAAATAAAACTGAGGCAGGTAGGTCACCATTAGGATTTAAAGAAAAAAAAGTTATCATGACGACCATGTTTTCAATACCATCGTCTCAAATAGTTCAAGTAAAGAATCCATATGCACCATCAGAGATTCTAAATAAATATGATTCGGATTCTACGATATTGGTTGTAGCGGTAGGAGAAAAAGATAGTAGTAGACTAATGGGTGGTAAATACTTTCAGAATTTCAAAGGAACAACAGATTTTGATACATATGAGAATCAAGGATATGTTATTATAGCATCACCATTACAATTAAAGATTGGTGGTAAACTAATTTCTGGAACAATAGTAAGAAAACTTTTGGGTCAAGAATTAGATGACAATGTAAGACAGAGTATGTTTAAAACTCTTTTTGGAAAATACGACAAAAGAATTGATATGATTCTAAAGAAAAAGTTTGAAAGAAAGTTAAGTTTCTTTCCACAAAAGATAGACAAGACAGATGGAGAGAAAAGAATTTTGAACGATAAATTAATTGATGCATTTATGAACGAATCAAGTAGAGGTCTTACTGCTACAGATGACGGGCCAACCTTTATGTACCCAAGTCATAGTACATTTATGGCATCTGCAAAAAGAAGAGCAGAAAAAATTGGATATCAGTTAGTAGATTTTGTTTTAGGAAGAGAAGATTTTTATGACCATCCTATATATGTTGACGCAGTTAGTTTCTTTCCAGCAGGTAAAGCAGGTGCTTTGTCTCCTATCAACAGAGCAGACTATAAAGGAACACAAGCATATGCTACTTGGAAAAAACACATATCAAATATAGCGACACAAGCAGGATATGAACTATTAGCATTCAGTAAGAAAGAAGAAGATGAATCTAAAACAAATGTAGAACCAGAACATGATTCTAAAAAAGTAGTAGAAAAATATAATATAGTAAAAGATTTATTACCCTATTTACCACACAATAAAACACACAAGGAGTTATTACTTATGGGTGGAGCGTATGGACACCTTTCACATCCGTTTGATGACAAGGACATGACATTCGGAGACATGAAAGAATTAGTAGATTTAGCATTACAAGGTAAACTTGAATATGTAAGAGAAAAAACTGATGGTCAAAATATAATGGTCACATGGAAAGATGGTAAACTGAGAGCAGCAAGAAATAAAGGACATATAAAGAATGCAGGAAAAAATAGTTTAACTGCATCTGGAATAAAAGATATGTTCGCAGGTAGAGGTGACATAGAAGACGCATTCTTTTTTGCTATGAACGATTTAGGAAAAGCAATTGGTAAACTAAATAAGAAACAAAGAGATAAAATATTTGGACAAGGTACTAAGTTTATGTCACTTGAGGTGATGTATCCAAAGACTGTAAATGTAATACCATATGGATTGTCAATGTTATACTTTCATGGTGTAAAAGAATATGATGACGATGGTAATGTTATTGGGGATGAAAGAAGTTCAGCGAGAAAACTTTCTGGAATGATAAAACAGATAAATCAAAGTGTACAAAAAACATATACTATCTCTGATATTCCAGTAACTAAACTTCCAAAAGTTTCAGATTATTCAAAAAGAAAAGGATATTACTTTAGTCAAGTAAATAAATTAAAGAATGAGTTTGCTTTGAAAGATAGTGATGTCGTTTCTTTATATCATCAACAATGGTGGATGGAATATATTTTGAATGGAGCAAACTCTTCAGACTTTCCACATATAACAAATGATATTATGGTAAAGTTAGTACAGAGATGGGCATTCTTTGATAAGAGTTACAAGATACCACAGATGAAAAAAGAATTAAAAGACTACCCTGAATTTTTAGATTGGGTATTGTCTACTGATAAACAAGACCATACTAAATTATACAAAAAGAACATGGAACCATTTGAGAAATTATTTCTTGAATTGGGTGCAGAGATTATGAAGAACATGACTAACTTTTTATCTGCAAATCCATCAAAGTCAACAAGAATTATGGTAAAAGATTTGAATAGTTTGATAAAGAAAATAAATGCATCAGACGATGTCAATGTAATAAATAAGTTAAAAACACAACTTGATAGATTAGATAGTATCGGTGGATTTGATGCTATTGTTCCAAGTGAGGGAATAACATTTGTATTTAAAAACAATTTATACAAATTTACTGGAACTTTTGCACCTATTAACCAAATTATGGGACTATTTAGATATACAAGATAGGAGATAATAATGCCACATTCAATGGAAACAAGAAAGAAGATTTCCGAAGCTACATCTAAAGCGATGAAAAAAAAGTGGCAAGATTCTGAGTTTAGAAAGAAAAATGTAACATCAAGAAAAGGAAGAGTAGTAACTCAAAAAACGAGAGAAAAGATTTCCAACTCTTTGAGAGGTAAACCAAAGTCTGAAGAACACAGAACGGCACTTAAAATGGCTTGGAAAAAAAGAAAGAAACAATATAGTTTATATCACGAGGAATAAAGGTTATGTCAACAAAACATGAAGAAAAGGCTTTACAGTCAATACTTAGGGGTGAAACTCCTGAGAAGAGAGTAATGGTAGGTTACGAAAGCGATAAGAAAATAGAAAGTAGAGATGGTAAGACCATTGAGTCCCCTTTGACAAAAGTCATGCAAGAGGCAAGAATGCCTTGGTTTTGTCCAGAGTGTAAATGTATCATGAAGAAAAAAGCAGATGATAGATACTGGACAAGGTATAAAATGTGTTTAGATTGTTGGTCTAAAAAAGAAACCAAAATGAAAATTGATGGAACATGGGAAGCATATGAAAAAGAACAAGATGAACTTTATAGGCGTTCTTATGTAAAAGATTTGAAAGCAGAATTAGAGGGATATATTAAAATGGTTTCTAAAGACCAAGATATTGCACAAGATAGTGGTGACTTAGAAAGATGGGGGATGAGTGACCCAACCGAGATTGTTGAGACTCTTAGTAAAGAGATTACTAATATTGATAAATACCTAAGTGACGAAATGACTTGGGAAGAGTTAAGTGATGGACAATAAACTAAAACAATTAATACAAAAAGAATATAAGAAATGTGCAGTTGACCCTATACATTTCTTAATGAAATATTGTCAGATACAGCATCCAGTAAGGGGTAAAGTACCATTTCATTTGTATGAGTTTCAAAAGAAATCAATACGAGAATTAAAAGACAATAGATATAATGTCATTCTAAAAGCAAGACAGATGGGTATATCAACTCTAACTGCTGGTTATTCATTGTGGATGATGTTGTTTCAACAAGACAGAAATATACTTGTTATCGCAACAAAGCAAGATGTAGCAAAAAATCTTGTTACCAAAGTGAGAGTTATGCACGACAATCTTCCAAGTTGGTTAAAAGGAAAATGTCTTGAAGATAATAGATTGTCTTTAAAGTTTTCCAATGGTTCTCAGATAAAAGCAGTAAGTAGTAGTGGAGACGCAGGTCGTTCAGAAGCACTATCTCTTTTGATACTTGACGAAGCAGCATTTATTAAGGATGTTGATTCTATATGGGCATCAGCACAATCTACACTATCAACTGGTGGAAGTGCAATTGTTCTATCTACACCAAATGGTGTTGGTAACTTTTATCATAAGACTTGGGTTGGTGCTATGGAAGGAACTAATGAGTTTAATCCAATAAAATTACATTGGGATTTACATCCAGAAAGAAATCAAGATTGGAGAGATGAACAAGACCAATTACTGGGCCCTAAACACGCAGCACAAGAATGTGATTGTGACTTTATAACTTCTGGTAATACGGTTGTTGATGGTACAATAATACAATGGTATGAACAAACTCATCTAAAAGAACCAATTGAGAAAAAAGGATTTGATGGAAACTTTTGGGTTTGGGGATATCCAGATTATACAAGAGATTATATGGTATGTGCTGATGTAGCACGAGGAGATGGAAAAGATTTTTCTGCATTCCATGTGATTGATGTAGAGTCTATGGAACAAGTAGCAGAGTATAGAGGAATGGTTGGTACTAAAGACTATGGTAATATGTTAGTAAATGTGGCAACAGAATACAATGATGCATTACTGGTTATTGAGAATGCAAATGTAGGTTGGGCAGCAATACAACCAGCAGTAGATAGAATGTATAAGAATTTATACTATTCAGCAAAAGATTTAACAATAGTAGATACACAAGTTCAATTATCTCAAGGATATGACTTAAAGGGAAAAGATAAGATGGTTCCAGGTTTTTCAACAACTGCAAAAACAAGACCAATGATTATATCAAAACTTGAAAGTTACTTTAGAGAGAAAGCACCTATTGTACATTCACAAAGATTGTTAGATGAACTATTTGTTTTTATTTGGAATGGTTCAAGAGCAGAAGCAGCAAACGGATACAACGATGACCTTACAATGGCGTTTTGTATCGGTATGTGGGTAAGAGATACAGCACTAAGATTAAGACAAGAGGGTATGGAAATGACTAAGTTAGCACTTGGTGGTATTGGAAGTAACTCAAGTTTTGGTCAAGGATTTAGTCAAGACAATCCATTTGGACAGAGAAACCCTTGGCAAATGAAGGTTGGTACTGATGATGAATCAATAGAGTGGTTACTGGATAAGAATTAAATGAGTTCTTTGTGATGTATCTAACTATTTATTATATACAAGATTTTAGGTTAACTTAAGAGGAAATTTATGGCAGACACAACACTATTTGGTCGTCTTCGTAGACTATTTTCATCCAACATAATTGTTAGGAATGTTGGTGGTAATCGTTTAAAAATAGCAGACACAGACAGAATCCAATCAAGTGGTAATTTAGCAACTAACTACTTAGCAGCAAGATATTCTGGCATGCACATGCCAAACAATGTAGGTGGTTATAGACAGAATCCAGTCTACAACGCAGGTAGACTTGAACTATTTTCTGATTACGAAGCAATGGATTTAGACCCAATCTTAGCATCTGCACTTGATATTTACTCTGATGAATCTACAATGAAAAATGAGAATGGTGACATTCTTGATATTCGTTCTGATAATGAACAAGTTCGTGAAGTTTTACATAACTTATTTTATGATGTGATTAATATTGAATTTAATCTCTGGCCATGGATTCGTAGTATGAACAAGTATGGTGACTTTTTCTTAAAATTAGATATCGCAGAAAAGTATGGTGTTGTAGGTGTGGAACCAATGTCCCCATATGCAGTTTCAAGAGAAGAAGGTGTGAATCCAGATTTACCACATGAAGTTACTTTTAATGTAGATGATGGTAATAAAACAACTTCGTATAACAAAAATCAAAACACATTAAAGAATTATGAAGTAGCACATTTCAGAATGTTAACGGATTCTAACTTTTTACCTTATGGTAAATCAATGATAGAAGCCGCAAGAAAGATTTGGAAACAATTAACTCTTATGGAAGACGCAATGTTAATACATCGTATCATGAGAGCACCAGAAAAAAGAATATTCAAGATTGATATTGGTAATATTCCACCAGCAGAAGTTGATAACTATATGCAACAACTGATAAATAAAATGAAAAAAACTCCATACATTGACCAAAATTCGGGAGAGTATAATTTAAAGTTTAATATGATGAATATGATGGAAGACTTTTATTTACCAGTTCGTGGTGGTGATAGTGGTACACAAATAGAATCACTTAGTGGTATGGAATATAATGCAATTGATGATGTTGAATACTTAAGAAACAAGATGATGGCAGCTCTTAGAATCCCAAAAGCATTTTTAGGATATGAAGAGGGTGTTGAAGGTAAAGCAACATTAGCACAAGAAGATGTTCGTTTCGCAAGAACAATAGAAAGAATACAAAGGATTGTTCTATCTGAATTAACAAAGATTGCAATCGTTCATTTATATACACAAGGGTTTGATAAAGAAGATTTAGTAGGTTTTGAACTAAATTTAACTAATCCAAGTATTGTATATGAACAAGAAAAGGTAGCACTTTGGAGTGAAAAGATATCTTTAGCAGAGTCAATGAAAGGAACTAAGTTAATATCTGAAGATTGGATATACAAAAACATATTCAATATGACTAAAGACCAAGTAAATGACGAAAGAGCACGAATAATAGACGATATAAAACAGAACTTTAGAAAAGAACAGATTGAAAATGAGGGTAACGACCCTGCTGTTACTAAAGAATCTTTTGGAACACCACATGATTTAGCATCAATGCACCAAAAAAGAGAGGGTGATATGCCCGAAGGTGGATGGCCAGGTAGTGGAAGACCAAAAGAAGCAACAAAATATTCTACTGATAAACACCCAAGAGGAAGAGACCCTATTGGAAAGAAAGCATTAGACAAAACTTTTGATGTTGATACATCAATTAAACACACATATAAGAATAATTCACCATTAACAAAAGAAAATATAATAAATTCCGTATTAGATTCATTACCAAATAACAAAAAAATACTAATTGAAAAAACTCAAAACGAACAAATCACTAAAAAAAGTGATAAAGAATTTGATTTAATGAACGAAGATAAAGTTATTTTGTCAGATAAAGACATGAAATTGAAGTAACTTTATATTTATATATGAATTAACCTAAAAACTTGTAGATACGGAATTGGTATGAAGTATAAAAAACATTCAAAGGTCAAAAACACTGGCCTCATATTTGAGTTGTTAACGAGACAAATTGTTGCCGACTCATTAAATAATAAAAACTCACACGCAGTTAAAATCTTAAAAAAATATTTTAAAAAGGGAACTGAACTTTTTAAAGAATATCAAATTTATCAATGCTTTTTAAACCAAAAGTACAATGATGAAAAGAAAGCAGATAAATTGATTGACTTAGTATTAGAACAAGTTGGTTCCGTAAATGAAAAACAAGTAAAACAAGAGAAATATAATCTAATTAAAGAAGTTATGGAAAACTATGACTTAAAAGATTTCTCTTCTGGAAGAATTACTAACTATAAAGTCCAAGCAAGTATTTACAAGTTGATGGAATATTATAGAAATAGTCAAAATGTAGAACCAAGTGAAGTGGTTGATTCAAGATTCACGGTAATAGAACATTTGACATCTGGTAAAACAAAGAAAAATAGAGATACTGAGATTAAAAAGTTAGTTGAAAAACAAGATAAAGATGTTCGTTATCTAACTATCAAGACTTTATTAGAAAAATTTAACGATAAGTATTCGTCTCTTGATGATAAACAAAGAAAACTATTAAGTACATACATTTACAATGTTACAAATACCAATTCCTTGTCAGAATATGTGTATGGAGAGTTTTCTTCTATCAAAAAAGACATCTCTCGTTTGATGAAAAAAGTAGATGATGATGTAACTACAATAAAATTAAAAGAAGTTATCAAACAAATACCTACAAAAAGTCAAACAAAATCAATGGTTAGGGATAAACAAGTAGCAAGTCTTCTTAGACATTATGAATTAGTCAAGGAATTGAAAAAAGTATAATGGATAAGTTAAGATATATAGTAAGAGAACTTGTTAAAAGACAATTAAAAGAAGCAAATGTAACTGCTAACCTTGATGGTGGAGAAGGGCCACCTAAAACACCTTATGCATTTTCTAAGAATAAAAAGAAAGATGATAAGAAAAAAGTAAAACACGCAGAAAAAGTATACGGATACACTAAAGCAAAAAGGAATCCTAAAATATACAAAAAGTTTGGAGCATAAAATGAGTAAAAATTTATTAGTTGATTACATACCATTCCAAGTTTCCCCAGAAATGATTAACGAATCAATGGCGAACAACAATGGTAAACTGATTGTAAAGGGTGTTTTACAAAGAGCAGAGGCAAAAAATCAGAATGGTCGTATCTATCCTAAAGAAATTTTGATGAGAGAGTCAAAAAAGTACATGGATAGTTTTATAAAAGAGAGTAGAGCATTAGGAGAGTTAGACCATCCAGATAGTTCGGTTGTAAATCTACAAAATGTTTCTCATAATGTACTAAATATGGGTTGGGACGGAGATGATTTAGTTGGAGAAGTAGAAGTTTTATCAACACCATCTGGAAATATCTTAAAAGAACTATTTCAATCTGGAATAAAGTTAGGAATTAGTTCTCGTGGTCTCGGTAGTGTTAAAGAAAAGGGTGATGTAAACGAAGTTCAAGATGATTTTGAACTAATAGCATTTGACTTCGTATCAAATCCATCTACACATGGTGCATTTTTAAGACCAATGAATGAAAGTGTAGACAATAATCAGACCGACCCTATCTCAAATATCAACAGAATCATTACAGAAATTCTTACGGAGAGATAAAAATGGTCAGTTTGGTGGATTTACTTCCTAAAAAACATAAATTTGAATTAGGAAAAGTCCAGTCAAATCCATATCATCGTGTATTTAAACCAATAGAAGAACAAGATGACTCTGGTCTTGTAGGAGATGACCACGAACAAGTAGAATTATTTGGTTTTCATAGTAAAAATTACGACATATGTCAGAGTGCAGTTAAGGCAATTAACCTATTAAAGAAGGCACGAATGACCGAAAAGAGTAAAGAAATACTTATTCAGTTGGTAAAGATACAAGATGACTTCTTTGGAATTGAAAAAAAGGCACTTAAAGACGAAAAAATCAATGAAGAAGATTTAAAGGGAATGATAAACAGACTAAATGAGATACATCATAGAGTAGGAATGTTATCAGCAAGATTTAAAAGTGATTTAAGAAAACATTTTACATACACAACCATGCATATTTTTAGGGTATTACCTCATTATGAAAATTAAAGTTGAAAAATTAAGACAAATTGTCAAAGAAGAACTTGAGTTCGTTAGAAATATGAAGTCTCTTGCTATGATTACAGAGGAAATCACAGACAAAGATTTGGTAATGTTAAGACAGATTATAAGATTTGAGTTAGCATCTGTTTTTTATGACTTGTATCGGAGGAAGAACGCATGGGCAAAGTAAATATACTTAAACAAATCATAAAAGAAGAGATAAAAAACTCTCTTTTAAACGATGGTCTTGGTGATAGAATGTCTAAGAAAATTAGTAAACATAAAGGTACACGAAATAGAGACGATATGAAAAAGGTTTACAAACTTCTTAGAAAATATGGTAACAATAAAAAAGACTCCAGAGAGATGATGATTAGAAATTATGACTATGTTACCAAGACATATAGAAATGCAAGTCCAAAAAAGAAAGCAGAAATACTTTCCTCTTTATCAGCAACCGATAAACCAAAAGCAATAAGACTTAAAGGTAGAGGTGTGTATCAAGACTTTGACGGATTAGACGAAAATACTTACTATGATGAAGATAAATTATTAAAATTGGTTGATAAAGATAAGTTTTTAAAGTACATGGTAAAATCTAAGTACAGAAATAAACCAAAAGCAAAAGATTTAAAAGATATGTTTGATACTTATATAAGTGGTGACAAAGATATGGAAAAAAAATATAGGAAAATACGATGAAAAAAATGAAAGAATTACTAAGCGAAATTAGATTCAGAGATGAACATAATAATATACTGAGATTATCAGATATTACGAAAGAATATCAAGATAAGTTCATGACATCTCCAGGTGCAAAACATGGTGAACCTATTGAAGAACAAGCACCATTACCTGCTGATGTGAAAAGATTTATGGGAAAATTTACTGATTCTTTAAAAGGAGCAGGTTTGAATCGTATGAAACAAGCACAAGTGTTAGCAGGGGTTGTTGATGCACTTGGTATTGAACCAAAAGAACTTATGCAACTAATACAAAGAGTAAAAAGAGGAATGTAATGACAAATTCTACTTACAAAAAGATGATGTTTGAAGACCTTGAAGTAAATGAGGAACTTAGTAAGATAGGAAGAGAACAACATTTAGGTATGTTAAAGTTACAACTTAAAAAGTATGAAGATGTGGTTAAAAAATATATAAAATCTCTTGATAGAGAAGGTGAAAAAAAGATGGCAGTAGAGTTGATGAAACTTTATAAGAAACATATTATAGAATTTAAAATAGGATTGGAAAAAATTTATAAGGTATGATATTTATATCTAAGGAGAAACACTATGATTAAACTAAAAAAATTATTAAAAGAAGAAAAGTCTCAACAATATAAACAACATCGTAATGAGTTTATTGAGGCAGTTAACAACTTCAGTTCACTTGGACAAAACATCTATAAGTCTGGAAAAGACCTAAAGGAAATAAGTGAAACAATCAATCGTATCTGTGGTATGGCAGAAGTATTCACAATGGAAGAATCAGCAGATTGGTTTGATGAAGTTACAGTTAAAAGAAACATAGGTTCTCTAAAAGAAGCAAACAAGACATTTGTTGAATCAGCAAAAGAGATGTTCGCATTACAACAAAGACTTGAGGGTGCATATGAAGATATAGGTCAAGTTCTTGGTAGGTATTATGAAATCAAAGAAGCAACTGATGATTACGATGGTACGAATGTAGATGGATATATAAAAGACGACCCACATGATGATAGTGAAGTTTCTCAAAAAAGGGATATGGAAGATATTCCAAATTAATTTAAAATGAAAGGTTATAACAAAATGAGAAGAAAAAAACAAAAGAAATCTGATTGGGCTTTAGGTGGTCAAGGGGTAAAGGTACTAAATGGAGATGTTGAATTAGCCCTTAAACGATTCAAAAAAATAATTAAAGATTCTAAAAAACTGATAGAATTATCAGAAAGAAGATTTTATACCAAACCATCTGTTAAAAAAAGGTTAGAAAAGAAGATGGCAAAGGTAAGAGAAAGAAAAAGATTACAAGAAAACCAATAAACCTGTAAGGCTTTTTACAACTTGTGTATATTTATATACATATGAATACACTATCGTACATTCGTACATCATATAGTGTGAGACCTTAAGTAATTCTATTATACTTCTTAATAAGTATAAATTCCAATAATAATATATGGAGAAATAATATGGATAGTCTCTTAAAAGACGCTATCGCAGACGCAAAAACAGTTCGTGAAACTGCTTTAGAAAATGCTAAGTTAGCACTAACCGAAGCTTTTACACCTACTCTTCAATCTATGCTATCTCAGAAACTTCGTGAAGAAGATGATGAAATGGATATGGATATGGATGACAAGGAAGAGGACGAAGAAGCAGAAGAAGCACCAGCAATGGATGCAGAAGCTGCTGATGACGACCACATGCCAGGTCATGATGCCGATGAAGGTCATGGAGAAGACCATGATGAAGAAGAAGGCGAAGAAGAAGAAGAAGGTATGAGAGAAGAAGAAGGTGAAGAAGAAGACGAAAGAATGTCTGAAGAAGAAGGCGAAGAGCATGATGAAGATGATGACCTTGACCTTGAAGCAATCATTAGAGAGCTTGAAGAGGAAGCAGGGGAAGATGAAGACGAGCGTGATGACATGAAAGAAGAAGAAGACGCTGATGAAGATAAAGAAGAAATGGATGAACAATCTGATTCTTCTGGTATCGGCAAATCTGATAACAAAGTTGACCAAGCAAGTGGTGATGACTATGAAAAGGCAGAAACTGAAAAATCTTCTAAAGCACCTGGTGCTGAAATGGAAGACCATAAGAAAGTTGATGACTTGAAAGACCACATAGAGCTTGACCTTGATTCTATCATTCGTGAAATTGAAGGCCTTGATGAAGAGGAAGACAATGATGAAGGTGAAGAGATGAAAGAAAACGAAGAACTTGAAGAGGTTAAAAAATCTCTTGAAGAGCATCGTGAAGTAATCGTACATCTTCGTGAAAAAATCAATGAAGTCAATCTTCTAAATGCTAAACTTCTTTACACAAATAAGTTGTTCAGAAATCATAACCTTAATGACGGACAGAAATTGAAAGTCGTTGAGACATTTGATAGAGCAACTAACATTCGTGAAGTAAAGTTAGTTTTCACAACTTTAGCCGAGTCATTTGACGGAGTTAGAGTAACTAAGAAGCGTTCTGTGAATGAAAGTGTTGCAAGTAAGGCTGTTGCATCTACGAAACCAAAGCAAGAAATTGTTGAGGAATCAAATGATGTTGCAGATAGATTCAAACAATTAGCAGGGTTAATTAAATAACCCACAATATGGAGATAAAATATCATGAAAAATCTTGATACTTTAACTGGTTTAGTTGGGGACGCAGGTTCTCAGCATAAATCCCTCCAGGCTGATGCAAAGAAATTGTCTGAAAAATGGGAAAAAACTGGTCTTTTAGAAGGACTTGATGGATACGATAAAAATTCTATGTCCATTCTTCTTGAAAACCAGGCTAAACAATTAGTACAAGAATCCAGTAGAACTGGTACAGCATCCAACTCTGAGGAGTGGAGTGGTGTAGCACTTCCTTTGGTTCGTAGAGTGTTTGCAGAAATCGCAGCGAAAGACTTCGTTTCTGTTCAACCTATGAATCTTCCATCTGGACTTGTTTTCTTCCTTGATTTCAAATATGGAACTTCACAACCTGGATTTGATGTCGTTAGTGGCGTCACTCGTGATGGGTCTGGTACTCTTCACGGTCAAACAAATACCTCTGGTAATCCATCTGGTGGATTGTACGGAAGTGGTAGATTTGCTTATTCTATAAACGAAGCAGCATCAGATTCTATCGCTACTCCTACATCAGCATCAGTAGTCTTTAGTGAACTTAACTTTAACGCAGATATGTCAGCATCTATTAATACTGGTCATCTTCGTTCTGTTACAGTCACTACTGGTTCTAATGCTCTAACTAATGTGGATGCTGAGGGTGTTCGTGGTTTCTCAATTTCTGGTAGTAACATCGTTAGTTTCTTTCCAGAATTTACTTCAATTGACACAAGCGGTAATATTAAATTTATCGTATCTGGTTCTGATAACATAACAGGTATTGTTGTTAAATATCAGAAGCAACCAACTGATGTCACAAGAGGTGATTTTGAGGATACCTCAACTTCTGGTTCCGCAGTGAGCCTTGATATTCCTGAGATTGATGTACAATTAAGGTCTGAGACAATTGTCGCAAAGACTCGTAAATTGAAAGCATCATGGACTCCTGAATTCGCTCAAGACCTTAACGCTTACCACTCAATTGACGCAGAAGCAGAATTGACTTCTATGTTAAGTGAATACATTTCAATGGAAATTGATTTGGAAATCCTTGATATGTTAATTGAGAATGCAGTTTCATCTGCTAATTGGTCTGCTAAAGTCGGTTTTGATGACGATGGAGCTGGCTCAGGTGAAGACAGATTTTCTGAAATATCTGGTGCATCTAATGCTTATACTAAGAATGCTTGGTATCAAACATTAGGTATTAAGATACAGAAAGTGTCTAATGAAATACATCGTAAAACACTTCGTGGTGGAGCGAACTTCTTGGTAACTTCTCCAACTGTAGCTACAATCCTTGAGTCAATTCCTGGATATGCAGCAGATACAGATGGTGACCAAAGTTCTTTCGCAATGGGTGTACAGAAAATCGGTGCTTTAAACAATCGTTTCACAGTTTACAAGAACCCTTATATGACCGAGAATGTAATTCTTATGGGATATCGTGGTTCTCAGTTCCTTGAAACTGGTGCTGTTTATGCTCCGTATGTACCTCTCATCATGACTCCGTTGGTCTATGACCCAACGAACTTTACACCAAGAAAAGGTGTGATGACTCGTTACGCGAAGAAGATGGTAAGACCTGAGTTCTACGGAAAGATTAATGTTGCTCACTTAGACCAAGTCTAAATTTCAACTTAATCGTAACCTGATAAAATAGGGGGAAGTTTTTACTTCCCCCTTTTTTTTTAACCTATAAGTCTAATTTTTAGGTTACTTGATATTTATCTATAAGAAACATTTATATCTTTGGAGTAAATTTATGGCAGATATACCTATATGGCCAGGAAGTGGTTCGGCAATTAGTGGGTCAACTCCTTTCGGTCAATACGATACGGATTCATCTTTTCAGAATGACGGGCCAAGTGTTGCGAATTGGTGCGCAAAAAGACTTGGATATCCTATAACAGACATTGAATTACAAGATTCTCAATTCTATGCTTGTTTTGAGGAGTCTATTAGTGAGTATAGTTCACAAGTGAATCAGTTTCAAATAAGAGAAAATTTATTGAATGTAAAAGGAGCACCAACTGGTAGTGATATGACCAATGTTGAAATAAATCCAAATCCTCTTGCTCGTGCAATATCAATAGCAGAAAACTATGGTTCTGAAGCAGGTAGTGGTGGAAATATAACATGGTATAGTGGTTCTATTGATATGGTAGCAGGTCAACAAGATTATGACTTGGATGCATTATGGGCAACTCCATCTGCAAGTGGAGCAGCAATTGAGATAAAAAGAATATTCCACGAAGCACCACCTGCGATACAAAGATACTTTGACCCATTTGTCGGAACGGGAATGGGAATGAATGCAATGTTAGATTCTTTTGGATTTGGTAATTATTCACCAGGAGTTAGTTTTATCTTAATGCCAATTTATGCTGATATATTAAGATTACAAGCAATTGAGTTTAATGACCAAATTAGAAAATCAGCATATTCGTTTGAATTGATTAATAATAAATTAAGAATATTTCCAATACCACAAGACGATGGAAATGGAGCATCACCAGAAAAGGTACATTTTCAGTATATTGAGAAAGCAGATAGAAACGCAGTTGTTACTAATAATATTGGTACGGTAACCAACTATTCAAATATACCTTATAATAACTTTACATATTCTTACATTAATGATGTTGGTAAGCAATGGATTAGAAAATATACTCTTGCATTATCACGAGAATTATTAGGGTTTATAAGAAGTAAGTATTCAAGTGTTCCAGTACCTGGTTCTGAAGTTACTCTAAATGGTGGGGAACTTGTTTCTCAAGCACAACAAGAGAAAGAAGAGTTGGTCACACAACTTAGAGAGAACTTAGAACAAAGTAGTCGTAGATTACAACTTGAGGCTCAAAGAGAAGAAAATGAAAATATGCTTTCTGTACTTTCAGGAGCACCATTAAAAATATATGTAGGATAATTCATGGGTTTATTTTATAGGTCACGAGACTTTCAGTTAATAGAGACTATCAACGAAGAACTTATTGGAGAAGTTGTAAACACAGAAATAGATGTTTACAAATACAATCTATATGAGTCTGAAGTAAACTTGTATGGTGAAGCAAGAAGTAAAGTATATTATCAAGGTTTGAGGGTAGCAGCTCTTATAGAACAAGAAGACCAAACATACGATACGGCGGAATATCCAGGTGCAGAATTAAATCAAGCTGCTACCTTTAATTTCTTAAGAAAGACAATAAAAAACGCTGGACTATTTTTAGAATTAGGAGATATTATCTCTTGGAATGATTCTTATTGGGAAGTTAATGGTGTTGTAGAAAATCAGTTGGTATATGGACAAACAGAGAATAGTTTAACAATCACCGTAACTACACATATGTCAAGAAGAACAAAACTTCAAATAGAAAGAGTTCGTGTTGGTAATGCAAGTAAAAACAATAGTATGAGGAATATCTAATGGCAGAAAAACCAACACCTAAAACTCAACGAGAAATTTCCTCTCAGTTTGTGATAGATAGAGCATTACCAGGTGTACAAAAACCACCATTAGAAACTGATAAGGTAAATCGTGGTGCTACAAGAACAAGAAAAAATGACCGAGTAGGTGATATAAAAATAGGTCTATATGACATAGATGATACTATTAAGTATTATTTTGATGAAGTTATAAGACCAAGAGTAACAGATTTTGATGAAGATGTTCAAGTACCAGTTATGTATGGTTCTCCAGAAAGATGGGTTTCAGCACAAAGAGGACAATATTATAGAGACCAAAAAGGTAAGATAATGGTTCCTTTAATTATGTACAGAAGAACATCTGTAGGTAAAGATACTACTTTAAATTTTTCAAAAATAGATGCAAATAACCCAAAACTTTTTTACACATTTGAGAAAAAATATTCTCCACAAAATAGATATGATAATTTTTCAGCATTACAAGGGGTCATTCCAACAAGAGAAAGATACTCAGTAGTAGTTCCTGACTATGTAACTATTCAGTACGAAGGTGTTATTTGGACAGACTATATTGAGCAAATGAATGACCTTATAGAAGCCATAAATTACTCACAAGGTAGTTATTGGGGTGACCCCGAAAGATTTAAATTTAGAACATCAATTGCTGAATTTTCTGATGCTACAGAAGTTCCTACTGATGGGGATAGAATTGTTAAAACTACATTTAATATGGAGTTACATGGATACATTATACCAGATAGTTTAAATAAAGAATTAGCAATGACTAATCCAAATACTCAACTTGAAAACACGGTTGGACAAATTTTATTTGACGAGGGTGATGATATAACCAGTGAAGAAGTACTAAGTGGTACAGAAACTTCTACTGGTGGTAGTAATGCAAATTTTGTCACATCAACACCTGGAGCAACTGTAGAAGAAACATTGGATATGGCATTAGTATTTCAATATTTAGATAAAAGATTTTCAAAGTTAGCAAATAATACGGCGATGACGACTAATACTGCTACATTCTTAACTTCAAGTTTAGCAATAGCACCAAGTGGATTTGAGTTGAATCCAACTACTAATAATGATTTTCTTATATTTGTAAATGGTGCTTATGTAAGACCTGGATTATATAGTGTGGCAGAGGATGGTGGAAATACGATTTTTACTTTTACAACATCTTCATTAGGATATGGTTTAGAGTCTGATGATGAGATTATAGCATATGGAAAGTTTAACGCATGAGTTTATTAAGTCCAGATTTACAAGATAAATTGAACTATATTCACAACGATAGTTTCATAAATTCTGCTCCACTTTCACCAGATAGTATAACTGGAGGTGGTAGTGGCACAGTTACTATAACTTTTAATAATAAGAGTTTTATGACACCACCAGAATCTCAATTTGGTGGATTTAACTCTGTTAGCAAAGATAGTTTTCTGATATTTATTAATGGGTTGGAAGCCGAACATGAATCTTGGAGTATTGAAGAAAGTGGAAATAATATCGTGGTTACGGTAAATGAGACTAAAATAAATTTTACAATGGATAATAGTGACGAAGTGTTTTTGTACGGGAAAATTGAATAATGGCAAAGTTAAAAGCAAAACAGATAGTAGATATACAAGATAGTATCTTTCAGCAGACTGGGTCAGTACAATCTACACAAGCAGATTTAGCAATTACTGGTTCTTTAACTGCAAGAGCAGGTATTGTTGACTTTACTAATGCTACTTCTATAAGTGGTTCTACTTTTAGTGGTTCATTTGTAGGTAGTGGAGCAGGTTTAACTGGTGTACCAGCAAGTGGTATAGATGGACAACTTGGAATATTCTCTCAAACTGGTTCTATACAAGCAACAACAAATAATATAGAAGTTACTGGTTCAGCGATTTTTACAGGTCAAGTAACTGCCAGTAGTGGAATAAGAGCAGTTGGTGATTCAGTAATAGTTGGTGATTTACAAGTCAATGATGATTTAATTGTTTCACAATACATTTCACATAAAGGTGATGCTAATACAAGATTTAACTTTACCAGTGATAGGATTCAAGCTGAAGCGGGTGGTATTAATTTTTTTGGATTACACAAAAAAGATGCCCAACCACATCTCTTTACTGTTAATAATGGTGGAAACCATATTGATTTTCAAATTAAAGATAACGATGGAGATACACTTTTTAGAACAGATGCTGATGGTGATAATGTTTTATTTCCAGATGCAGTAAAAATAAGTGGTTCATCAGCATCAACTGCTTCTTTTGGTTTACTACAAGGTGATGGTAGTGAACTAACTGGAATTGTAAGTGGTATATTTCAAACTACTGGTTCAATTGAGGCAACAACTAATGATATAGAAGTAACTGGGTCAGCGAAAGTAAATACTTCAGCAACTGGTTCTACTGCTATATTTACAAATAACATACAGAATGGATATCCAACTTCAAATAACTGGAAAGAAAATTTAGACGGAAGTTTTTTCAATAACTTTGATAACACAACTCATGTAAGTGAAATATTAAGATTTATGGCAGGAGTAATTAGTTCTTCAATAGATACTGCTTCTCCAACAGCAAATACAAAAACATTTGGAAGTGTTGATTCAAATGAAAATAATTTAGGTAGTACAGATACTATTAGTGGATATTTACCAACAAATTATACTTCTTTAAATAATGCGACATTAAACTATTTAGTATCTAAGGGTTGGACAAGTGTTGGAGCAACAATCTTTAATGGTATTTCAGTATATCATGATAATGGAAGTTCTTATTTTGTAGACTTTGATTCTAATTCAGCAGGTTCTACAGACATTAGGTCTTCAGCAGATACAGAGTTATTTTGATTAGGTGGATTGACAAGTGGTGGAGCAACAGAGTTTAAAGTTAGAGTTGTTGCTACACAATCATTTAGTGATGTGTCCACTAATAGTGCTCCAAATCAAAGTAGTAATACTTTTACTACACAATCGTTTAAAGATTTATCAATTAGTTCTTTTGGAACATCAAACGGATTGACCTTAGCAAAAATTGATTCTTCTAATCCAGCAGTAATTCCAGCAGCATTTCAAGATGGTAAATTTGCAAATGTTGGTGGTACTTCTATGACTGGTTCTTTATCAAGAAAATATCACACATCAGAAACAAGTTTTACAAGTGTATCATCAAGTGGATATTATAGATTTCATGATTTAAAAGTCGGTATAGCAACAGGCTCATCAGGTGCTTTTACCCTTGTAAATGGTTCTACAAAAAATAGATTTTGGGCGCCAGTAGACCAAATAGAATCTGATATAGGTACTAACTCACTTTCAGATACAGGCACCACACATAGAAGTTTAACAGTTGTGTCAAGAAGTTTAAGTGGAGTTCCATACATGACTGGTTCTACTTACGAACTATCCTCGAAAATAACTGGTCTATTTAGTCCTATGTTTATTGCATCAACTACTTTAGTTGATATGACTGCCGCATCAGTTGGAGTTGGAAGTGCAACGATAACAGGCGACACAGTATCCACGAGCGGGGGAACCGTTCAAACAAGTGGTAAAGTTTTCCAAAGTGATGGTACAACGGGAGTAAATAGTGGAGTACCAAGACATGATGATTTGGTTTTAGTTACTGCATCAATAGTCTATGATGGTGGTAGTAGTACAAACATACAACAAACTGGTACAAGTGATAGTTCATTTACAGTGGCTACAAAAGCTCGTAATAGAAACAATTCACAATCTACGTTAGATACACAAACTATTAACTATCATACCCAAGGAACTTTTGGTCAAGTAACAGCAAGTGGTAGTTTAGCAGTGTACGATAGACCACAAGGATATGATGGTGGTTCTCTTACTGGTACTACTGAGGCTTTTAGTGGAGAAGATTTTAGAATAAAAAACAATAATAATGTTTTAGGATTTAATGGAGAGGCATCAGATACAAACTATAATGTATCACAATCTGGTGCAAATAGAATATTAGGTGAAAACGATTTACAAGTAAAACCAGGTTTCTTAGTAAATCCAGGTGGTAGTTTTAGATATTGGTATCCAGCTAACTATGGTAGTGGCTCCTACAAATATTATATAAGAAGATTTCAAACAAGTGGTGCAAAAACACAAATGACTTTAAATGTTGGTAAAACGTTAGTAAACTGGCGAGCAACAACGGCTGATAGTGTAGCCGCAGTGGTCTTGTTTAAGAGTTCTGCAAGTGGTAGTGGTAATCGTGGTGGTGCAGGTTCTTATAGTAGAGCTAGATTGTATGACCCAAGTGAAACAACAAGTAACCTAGTTTCTGAAAGTGTAGCACATCAATCAGATGACCATTTGAATCCATTTACTGATGCATTTGATTTATATGGAAATACAGGTGGTGGTTTATCATCAACCACTTATACCATACCACTAAGAAATGCAGATGGAATGTTTTTAGATAATACAGATAACGAGTTTTATGTGATACTAAGATATAAAGGTAAC
>Ga0209232_1000371_pt1 | contig 27723 bp, 22 predicted proteins | sample ETNvirenome_2_60_FD_184066 | JGI IMG/M metagenome (GOLD analysis project Ga0209232, IMG submission 184066) | Marine viral communities from the Pacific Ocean - ETNP_2_60 (SPAdes) (version 2) | ecosystem: Environmental > Aquatic > Marine > Oceanic | place: Pacific Ocean | collected 2013-06-22
GGTCATGGGCGTGCGCCGACCACCGGCGTTTTCTCGTAGGCCGCAACGCCCACGGCGCCGCCGGTCGTGCCGCGGGCGACCAGCGTCGGGGTCAGGATCGTCGCGCTCGCCGCGCCCAGCGTTTCGCCGCGCAGGATACGCAGCAGCATCATCATCGCGGTCGACCCCAGCCGGTCGATATTGACCTGCATCGTCGACAGCGAGGGGTTGAGGTGGCGGGCGAGGGGGATATCGTCGAACCCCGCGACCATGATGTCGCCGGGCACCGACACGCCCGATCCGGCGAGTTCGGCGATCAGTCCGACCGCCATCTGGTCGTTGGCGGCAAAGACCGCATCGGCGGGCAGCCGCCCCTGCACCAGCAGCCGCGCCGCCTGCGCGCCGCTTTCTTCGGAAAAATCGCCGGGCAGGATTGCGGGGCTCTGCACCTTGGCGATTTTCGCCATCGCGTCGGCAAAGCCGCGCTGGCGGTCGCGCGCGTCGCGGTTGTGTTTCGGGCCGGCGATATGGACGACCTGCTGCGCGCCGCGCTCCAGCAGTGCTTCGGTCATTGCATAGGCGCCATGATAATTGTCGACCGCGACGAATGGCAGGTCGAGCGACCCCGCGTCATAGTTGAGGAGAACCGTCGGCAGCGCCGGGTCAAGATAGCCCGACAGCAATTCGGGCTTCACATCGGGCGGCATCACCAGCAACCCGTCAACGCGCCCGCGCATCGCGGCGATGGCGGCGGCGGTTTCGTGCGTGCTGCCGTGCATGTTACCCAGCAGCAGATGCATGCCCGATTCATGCGCGACCAAATCGATGCCGCGAATGATTTCGGAAAAGAATTCGCCGAACAGGTCGGGCAGGATGACGCCGACGGTATCGGTCTTGCGCCGGGTCAGGCTGCGCGCGCCGCTGTGCGGTACGAAATTGAGCTTCTTCACCGCCGCCAGCACCGCGGCCTTGGTCGGGGCGGTCACATTGCTGTGGCCATTGATCGCGCGTGATGCCGTGGCGACCGAAACGCCCGCCTCGCGGGCGACATCCCTCAACGTGGTCATGCTGCTCGCCCCCTCATTGTCCGATGGTCCCGCCCCGCCGCTGCGACGCCGTTCTGATGGTGGATAGCGGACGCGGAACGGCAACTAGGTAACCGGTTACAGAAACAAATTGCAAGGTCATTTGCGCGCCTCCCGGGGGATCGCGGCGCCTTTGGCGTCGAACAGGTGCAACTGGTCCGGTGGCAACAGCGCTACGACCTTTTCGCCCTCGCGCAGGCTGCCATCGTCGCGCCGCTGACACGCGATGGGATCGCCGCCGCCGCCCGCCTGCAGATGCACGGTAGCCAGGCCGCCGAGCCGCTCGACGAAGGTGATGGTAAAGGGCAATGCGCCAGCCGCCGGGCCGATCTTGATATCTTCGGGCCGGATACCGACCGACACCGGCGTGCCCGGCGCGAGCGGAACCGCAAGCGGGGGCAGGGCGACGCGGCCGCCATCGCTCAGCTGAGCCGATCCATCATCGGCAACGACCGCCGCCAGAATGTTCATGCGCGGGGTGCCGAGAAACTGGGCGACGAAGATGTTGGCGGGACTTTCGTAAAGCGCGCGCGGGCTGCCGACCTGTTCGATGACGCCATCGCGCAGCACGATGATCCGGTCGGCGAGCGTCATTGCCTCGACCTGATCGTGGGTGACATACAGCGTCGTCGTGCCGAGCTGGCGGTGCAGGCTGGCGAATTCATACCGCATCCGCACCCGCAAATCGGCGTCAAGGTTCGACAGCGGCTCGTCGAACAGGAAAATCTGCGGCTGGCGCACGATCGCGCGGCCGATTGCGACGCGCTGGCGCTGACCGCCGGACAAGGCCGCGGGCTTGCGATCGAGCAGCGGCTCGATGTGCAGGATCGCGGCAGCGCGGCGCACCGCGTCATCGATCTCCGTCTTTGATGCCTTGGCGATCTTGAGCCCGAACGCCATATTTTCGCGGACGGTCAGGTGCGGGTAAAGCGCGTAGGATTGAAACACCATCGCGATGCCGCGCTCCGATGGCGGCAGGTCGGTGACGTCGCGGTCGCCGATGCTGATGCGGCCGTTCGTCAGTTCTTCCAGCCCGGCGACCGCGCGCAGCAAGGTCGACTTGCCGCATCCCGACGGCCCGACGATCACCGTAAACTCGCCGTCGGCGACGTCGATCGATACGCCCTTCAGCACCTCGGTCTCGCCAAAGTTCTTGCGCGCGTCACGGATCGACAATCCCGCCATGGCTTACATCATCCCCCCGTTATCGCCGTCAGTGGACCGTCGCGCCGGCAACGATGATCGTCGGCGCCGGAAAGACAGAGGTGGCCGGGCTGAAGCGCGCAATCGGCGTCGCCATCACATTCGATCGTCCGCCACTGCTGGCGGACGTCTGGCTGGGTGCGTCCATCCTGATATCCTCTACGCCGTTCTTATGTTATGCCAAAGGTCTAACGGGACGCCGGAATCAATGCAACCGGTTACATAGCGAAGCGGGCGCGGCGCGCGCCGCGCTGCTTGCGCTACCCGACCCCCGCTGCAATTCACGCCGCGAAATAATCATTCGCCGCCCACTGGCGCGCGCGGGGCCGACTGGTTACATGGGCCGCCACCAAACGAATCGCGCGTGCCGCCCCGAAATGCGGGACAGGCGCCGCCCGCACCAGAAAGTGGCCCCGATGGAAATCACGACCGGTCTGACCTTTGACGATGTGCTGCTGGTGCCCGGCCCATCCGAAATCCTGCCCAGCGACGCGATCCTTTCGACGCGGCTGACCAGCGAGATCAGCCTGAACATCCCGATCCTGTCGTCGGCGATGGACACGGTGACCGAGGCCGATATGGCGATCCTGATGGCGCAGATCGGCGGCATCGGTGTCCTCCACCGTAATCTGACGGTCGAGGAACAGGCCGCGGCGGTGCGGCAGGTGAAGCGCTTTGAAAGCGGGATGATTGTCAATCCGATCACCATCACCCCCGACGCGCCTTTGTCCTATGCCACCGCGCTGATGGACCAGCACAGGATTTCGGGCATTCCGGTGGTTGAAACCGGCGGCAAGCTGGTCGGCATCCTGACCCACCGCGATGTCCGCTTTGCCGACAATCCGGGCCAGCCGGTGCGCGAGCTGATGACCGCCGACAATCTGGCCACCGTGCGCCCCGGCGTCGGGCAGGACGAGGCGCGCAAGCTGCTGCACCAGCGCCGCATCGAAAAGCTGCTGGTCGTCGATGATGATTATCGCTGCATCGGGCTGATCACCGTCAAGGACATGGAAAAGGCGGTTAATTTCCCCGATGCGACCAAGGACGGCACCGGCCGCCTGCGCGTTGCTGCGGCGACCAACACCGGCGATTCCGGGATCGAGCGCGCCGAGGCGCTGCTCGACGCCGAATGTGACCTGATCGTTGTCGACACCGCGCATGGCCACAGCAAGCTGGTCGGCCAAACGGTCGAACGCATCAAGAAGCTGTCGAACCGCGTCCAGGTCCTGGCGGGCAACGTCGCGACCGGCGATGCGACCCGCGCGCTGATCGACGCCGGCGCCGACGGGGTAAAGGTCGGTATCGGCCCCGGCTCGATCTGCACGACGCGCATCGTCGCGGGGGTGGGCGTGCCACAGCTGACCGCGATCCTCGACAGCGTCGAGCAGGCGGCAAAGCAAAATATCCCGGTCATCGCCGACGGCGGCCTGCGCACCTCGGGCGACATCGCCAAGGCGCTGGCGGCGGGCGCGTCGTGTGTGATGGTCGGCTCGCTGCTGGCCGGGACCGCCGAGGCGCCGGGCGAAACCTTCCTGTTCCAGGGTCGCACCTACAAAAGCTATCGCGGCATGGGCAGCGTCGGCGCGATGGCGCGCGGCAGCGCCGACCGCTATTTCCAGCAGGACATCAAGGACCAGATGAAACTCGTTCCCGAAGGGATCGAGGGGCAGGTGCCGTTCAAGGGTGCCGCCAAGGACGTCATCCACCAGCTGGTCGGTGGCGTGAAGGCGGCGATGGGCTATACCGGCAGCCGCACCCTCGCCGATTTCCGCGACCGCGCCAAATTTGTGCGGATCACCAACGCGGGTCTGCGCGAAAGCCATGTTCACGACGTGTCGATCACGCGCGAAGCGCCGAACTATCCGGCGGGGTAAATTCGCTTCGTCGTTGCGACCCCGGGCTCGATCCGGGGGAAGCAATCCAGAGCGATTACCGCTACGCTGGATTGCCGCGTCGCTTCGCTCCTCGCAATGACGATCAAAGGTATAAAATCATGACCCCCGCCGCCCGCGTTCAGACCGCGATCGAGATCCTCGATATTATCGCCCAATCGGCCCGCGACGGTGGTGCCCCCGCCGACGCGATCTTTGCCGAGGCGATGCGCGCCCGCCGCTATGCCGGGTCAAAGGACCGCCGCGCGATCCGCGGCCTCGTCTATGATGCGATCCGCAGCGTGCGGTCGGCGCCTACGTCGGGCCGCGCCGCGATGATCGCGCTCGCCGACGCCGATCCGGAGCTGGCCGCGCTGTTCGACGGCGACGCCTATGGCCCGGCCGCGATCGGCGCCGACGAGCCGCGCGCGGAAACCGGGCTCGCCACCCCGGCGCTGATGAAATTGTTCGACCCGCTGGTTGGCAAGGCCGAGCGCGATGCCATGCTGGTGCGCGCGCCGCTCGACCTGCGCGCCAATCGCCTGCGCTCGAGCCGCGACGAACTGGCGATGATCTTTCCCGACGGCGAAGCGATCGACGGTCTCGCCGACGGCTGGCGCCTGCCGGGCGAAACCGCGGCGGTCCAGCATTCGGCCTATGCCGAGGGACAATTCGAGGTCCAGGACGCGGCGAGCCAATATGCCGCCGCCGCGCTCGGCGCCGAAGCCGGGCAGGTGGTGATCGATCTGTGCGCTGGCGCGGGCGGCAAGTCGCTCGCCATCGCTTCGGCGACGAACGACGAAGCCGCAATCCTCGCCTGCGACACCAACCGCGCGCGGCTGCAACAATTGGCGCCGCGCGCGCACCGCGCCGGGGCAACCGGGATCGAAACGCTGCTGCTCAACCCCGGACAGGAGCGCGCGATGCTCGCCGACCGGCTGGACAAGGCCGACCGCGTCATCGTCGATGCCCCCTGTTCGGGCAGCGGCACCTGGCGGCGCAGCCCCGAACTGCGCTGGCGCTCGACCCCCGCGCGGCTCGATCGGCATGTCGCCGATCAGGCAAAGCTGCTCGACATCGGCGCGGCACTGGTGGCGCCGGGGGGCAAAATCCTCTATGCGGTGTGTTCGATCATCGCTCGCGAAGGGCGCGCACAGGTGGATGATTTTCTGGGCAAGCATCGCGGCTGGACCGCTGACACCGATTATCTGCCGCACGGCGTCGGCCGCGCCGCGGGGGCCGGTTTTCTGCTCACCCCGGGGCATGATCGCTGCGACGGATTTTTTCTCGCACGACTGACGGCGTCATGTTAGCATCCTGCCAATGAAAAGATGGGAGAATGCGATGCGCGTCGGTTTTCTGGCTCTTGCCGCGGGGGTTGTCCTCGCCAGTTTGCCCACGGCATCCGATGCCCAGCGCGCCGACAACGACATCTTCCCGCGCTCGGTCGCGCTTCAGCAGGACGGGCAAAAGGCCCAGGAATCGGGCGATCTGAACCTGGCGATCGACCTCTATGAATCGGCGCTCGCCGCCGATCCACGCAACCGTTCGGCGATCATCGCACTGGCGCAGGTCGCCCGCGCACAAGGGCTGCCGGGCAAAGCGATCAGCCTGTATCGCGAAGCATTGGTGCTCGAACCCAATGACATCGTCGCGCTGACCGGGCAGGGCGAAGCGCTGGCCGACAAGGGCGCGCTCGAACTGGCACGCGAGAAGCTGGCCGAAGCGCAGCGCGTGTGCGGCGACAAATGCCCGCAGGTCGCCGCGCTGGAAAAGACGATCTCGTCGAGTGCTTCCAAACGTGTCGTCGCTGCCGAGGCCCTGGTGCCGAAACCGGTCGTTGCGACGGTGAGCCCGACAAGCCAGAATTAAGGTCTGACTAGAATCGGATGCCGGCTTTGGGGCGGGGAACGGCAATGTTTGGTCGAAAGCCGCCCCTACGCCCCCAACGCCCGCGCCAGCGTGACCCACTCTCCGACGCTGACCGTTTCGGCGCGGCGGGTCGGGTTGATCCCGAGCACCTCGGCCGCGGCGACCGCGCCTTCGACGCCTTTCAGGCTTTGCCGCAGCATCTTGCGCCGCTGGCCGAACCCCTTTTCGGTCAGCTTTGACAGCAGCTTGGGATTGACCCCGGCGGGTTGATCCGCGGCAACGACATGGACAATCGCCGACATCACCTTGGGCGGCGGGGTAAAGGCCGAGCGGTGGACTTTCATCGCAATCTTCGCGGTCGATCGCCACTGCGCCAGCACCGCGAGGCGTCCGTAAGCGCTCGTATCGACCGGCGCGACGATACGCTCGGCAACCTCCTGCTGGAACATCAGGGTCAACGATAACCAGCGCGGCGGCCATTCGGCGGGTTCGAGCCAGCGGGTGAACAATGCGGTGCCGACATTATAGGGCAGGTTGGCGACGATGTGATACGGCGCGCCGCCGGTCAGCGCGTCGACATCGACCGCCATGGCATCGTCGGCGATCACCGTCAGCTGGCCCGGAAACGCCTCGGCCAGTTCGGCGAGGAGCGGCAGGCAGCGGTCGTCGCGCTCGACCGCGATCACCTTTGCCCCGGCGCGGAGTAGCGCACGGGTCAGCCCGCCGGGGCCCGGACCAACCTCGAACACCGTGGCACCATCAAGATCGCCGGGGATCGCCGCGATGCGGTCGAGCAATTGTTCGTCGAACAGGAAATTCTGGCCCAGCGCCTTGCTGGCCGAGAGCCCATGCGCGCGCACGGTTTCGCGCAGCGGCGGCAGGTGGGGCGCGGGGCGGGCGCTCACTTGGCCGGGGCGCAGCTGCGCTCGCGCGCCGTTGCCAGTTTGGCGGCCATCGCGATCGCCGCGATCGTCGGGCCGGGATCGGCCAGCCCGGTCCCGGCGATGTTGAACGCGGTGCCATGGTCGGGCGAGGTGCGGATGATCGGCAGGCCGAGGGTCAGATTGACCCCGTCGTGGAAATGCAGCGCCTTGAACGGGGTCAGCGCCTGATCGTGATAGGCGCAGAGCAGCGCGTCATAGCGGGCGCGAACCGCGGGTGCGAACAGGCTGTCGGCGGCGAGCGGCCCATCGACGATGATGCCTTCTTCGGCAAGCTGCGCGACCGCAGGCACCATGATGCGGTCTTCTTCGCTGCCGAGCTGGCCGCTCTCGCCGGCATGGGGATTGAGCCCGGCGAGCGCGAGGCGCGGGTTTTCGATCCCGAAATCGCGTTTCAGGCCGCGCACGACGATCCGCGCCTTGGCAACGATCAATTCGACCGTCAGTCGCTCGGACACTTCGATCAGCGGGATATGGACGGTGAGCGGGACGACGCGGAGCGACGGCCCGGCCAGCATCATCACCGCGTTGGTGGCGGTCACGCCGCAGCGTTCGGCGATGAATTCGGTCTGGCCCGGATGGGTATAGCCGATGCCGTGCAGTGCGAATTTCGACACCGACCCGGTGACGAGCGCCGAACTTGCCTGATTGCGGGTCAGCCCGATGCCGGTTTCGAGCGCGTGGAGCGCGCAGGTCGCGCCCGCCGCGGTCGGCGTGCCGGGGGTCAGCGGCCCGCTGTCTTCCAGATGCCAGACGGGCAGGGCGTCGTCGAAGGTCCGCTGGACCTTGTCGATGTCGCCAACCCGCGCGATCGGGCCGTCCCAGACAGCGGTGATCGCCGCCGCGTCGCCAATCGCGAAAAAGGGCGGCAAATGGCTTTCGCGGCGCGCCGCCCAGGCGCGCGCGGTGACTTCGGGTCCGACACCGGCCGGGTCACCCATGGTGACCGCGATCGGCTGTCGAAGATCGGAATACGGCATTGGCTATATTCAGCTATATTCGATCACGGCATCCCGGCGCAGGTCGCGCAGATAACGCTGGGCCCGCTTGTTGACCTTTTCTTCCAGCAGGCGCGCCTCGATCTGCTCGAGATTCGGGGCGGTTGCCGTCTGCGGCAAGTCACGCCCGCACAACACCAAGACGCTCACGCCCTCATTGGCGGCGCCGAACGGCTGGGTCGTCTGCCCGATTTGCAGGTTGATCAGCGTACTTTGCAGCGGCGCGGGCAGCGCGCGCATTTCGATGTTGTCGCGCGACACGACCGTCGCGCCCAGCTGCGCGGCAACCGCATCGGCGCCGCCGCAACCCGCGATGTTGCGCGTGGCTTCGGCAAACTGGCCGGCCAGCTCGGAGGCGCGGGCCTGCGTCGTGCCGGCGGCGAAATCGAGCGAGATCTGCTTCAGGCTGAGGATGGCGTCGCGCGGGTCGGCGGTCAGCACCTGGCGCCGATCGATCATCAGCATGATCGACACACCGCCGGGAACCTGGATCGGCCCGACCAGCTGACCGGGCTGCATCTGGGTCGCCGCCTCGGCCATCGATGTGGGCAGCTGGCCGGGTTTCACCCAGCCCAGATCGCCGCCGACGACCGCGGTCGATGCCTCGGAAAATTGGCGCGCATAGGCGGCAAAGCTGCCGCCCGCCTGCAACGCCTGGATGATCTTCTGGGCATTTTCGGTGACCGCGGCGACATTGTCCGACGGCGCCGACAAATAGATTTCACCAAGGTGGAATTCGTCCTGACCCTTGGAATCGTTCAGCCGCTGGACCACCGAGGTGACTTCGTCGGTGGACACGTTGGTCGTCGATTGAATGTTGCGCGACAACAGGCGGTCCCAGGCAAATTCGCCGCGGATCTGCTGCTTTACGGCCGCCGCCGACGAACCCTTGGTGACAAGATACGCCGAAAACTGGTCGGGGGTCTGCTTGAAGCGCGTCGCGAGGCGAGCGAATTGATCGTTGACGACATTTTCGTCGATGGTGATATCGGCCGCCTTGGCTTCCTGAATCTGCAATTTCTCGTCGATCAGGTTGCTGAACACCTGATTGCGCAGTCGCTGGAGTTCCTCGGGCGGCAGCTCGACATTGTTGTTGGCGATGCGGATCAACGCCATCCGCTGCTCTATGTCGGTCGCGGTGATGATCTCGCCGTTCACGGTCGCCGACGGGCGATAGACGTTGCTCTTGGCATCGCCGAAAATCTGGACATTGCCGGGAATGTTGAGGCTGGTCGTCGGGACTTCGTCGTCGCTGACGGTCTGCGCCAGCACCGGCGTGATGCCGACGGCGGCCACGGCGATCAGGCCGATCATGGTCGAAAATTTGGTCATCTTCACCCTATTCGAGAATTAGTGGCACGCTCCGTATCAGCGGATACGCCCGATGGTCCAGCGCAATCCGCCATATTGACCGTTTCAGGCCTGCGGATAGCGCGTGAACGCTGAACCTAGGCTGAGCGATACGATCAGAACCCGAGATTGCGGAAGGCAACGCGGAACGAAAAGCTGTTGCCGCGCCGCGCATCACCGGTGTCGGCATAGTCGCGGCGCCACGTCAGCGCGATCGACAGACAGTCGTCGTCATAGGCGATGCCAAGACGATGGCGAATGGGCTCGAACCCGTCCGCGGAACTGAGCGGGTCGTCACTCTGCTGGGTCAGGTCGACAATCGCCGAACCAAAGACCGACCAATATTGCGCGATCGCGACACGGCCGCCGACGCGCGCCTCTTCGCGGTCCTGCAAATCCTCGCCGAGCAGCAGGATGTCGCGGTTGAGCCGCGAATAGCCGAGCACGGCATAGGTCGAGCGGCTGCCGATTGTCGCGTCGAATTCGTTGCGGCGGATCGCCAGATTGTCCTTGTCGAGCCGGTAGCGGTGGGTGAGGCGCAAGAAGTCGCGATAGGCAATCGTCGTCCGCCCGACGACATCCGAGGTGCGATCGGTCAGCCCGGTGCCGTCGGGAAACAGGCTGGGTTTGTCCGACAGGCGATAGCTTTGCCCGACGCTGCTGCTGATGTTGAACCCCGGGCGGCTGTAATTCCATTCGACGCCATAGGTGATGCGCGCGCCGTCCTCGAACCGGTCATAGCCGTTGAAACGGTTGATGGCGAACAGGTTGCTGTCCTCGAGGTCAAAGGCGCGCGAATCCTCGTTCGGGATGTCGAGATTCTTGATCGGCGGGGTGGCGACGATCTGGACCCGCGGGGTCAGCGTCTGGGTACCGCCTGCAAATTCGCCGACGAACGGCCAGCGCATGTCGGCGGCGACCGCGGCGATCCCGCGCGCCTGCCATCCCGACTTGCCGCGGTAGCCCGGGATCGCGGTGAGCAGATTTTCATCGCTGTGATAGACGTCGCCGCGGACCAGGGCGGTCAGGGTGACTTCCTGGCCCCACCGCGTCAGGCCGCGCAAATCCCAGCGCGCGCCGGCAAAGGCGCGCTGCGTATCCTGTCCCGCGGTGCGACCGATCGCCAGCGTATTGAGCTGCAGTTCGACCTGACCGCCCAGCACCGGATCGGCAAAGCGCTGGCGATAATCGATGATCGGCAGCGCGATCGGCTGTTGCCCCTGTTCGTCGTTGGCGCGCAGCGTCTGGGTTGCCCAGCCGGCGACCGACAAATAGCTGTTGCCGCCGATCCGTTCGAGCTCGAAGGTCGAGCGCAGCCGGTCGTCGCGGCTGATGTCATAGCGGCGCATGAAGGTGCGGTCGGTGGCGATCCGTCCCGAATAGCTGAGGCTCCAGCGCGGGTCGAACTGGAACTTGCCGGCGCTCTCCAGATAGCCGCGAAAGCGTTTGCGGCTGTCGGGGTCTTCGCCGGTCAGCGGGACCAGCGAGCTGTAGGTTGCATAGCCGTTGATCCGGAACGAGCCGATGTCGGTCAGGGCGCGGAACTCGCCCTCGATCATCGGCGCTGCGCCGGTGTAGAGGTGCGGGGTGATCGTGATGTCGCGGTCGGGCGCGAGGCGCAGATAATAGGGCACCGCGACTTCAAAGCCGTTGCTGCGGTCGAGGCGGATTTCGGGCACGAGCAGCCCGCTGCCCGCCTCGCTGTTCGCCGGATGGCTGAGCCCAGGCAGCGGGATCAGCGGCAGGCCGAAAAGCTCGACCCGCGCGCCTTTGTAACGGATCTTGTTGTTCGCCCGGTCATAGGTGACGCGGACGGCGCGGATCTGCCAGCTTGGGTTTTTGGGGCACCCCTCGGCATCCTCGACCGGGCAGGGGGTATAGGCGGCATTTTCCAGCTCGATATTGCCATTCTCGAACCGGGTTCCCTTGACCGCGGCGAGCCGCGACCCGTTGTCGAGCACGACGAGCAGATTTTCGACCACCCCGTCGCGCAAACTGTCGGTCAGCTCGATGCGGTCGCCATAGGCGGTATCGCCTTCGGGGCTTTTGATCGCGACATTGCCCTCGGCAAAGACCTGACCGGTCTTGCGGTTCCAGGTGACCTTGTCGGCGCGCATCGAAATCGCCTCGCGGTTCATCGCGACATTGCCCTCGGCAACCACAACTTCGGTATCGCTGTCGTAATTAAGGTTGTCAGCGGCAAAGCCGACCTGATCTTCGGCGGCGACCGCGGGGGCGTCGGTGGTGACCGGCGCGACGTCGGGGGTCTGGAAATCGGGTTCGCCCGCAACCTCCTGCGCGGCGGGCGATTCGTCGGCCTGCTGCGCGACCGCGGGACTGGCAAGCAGCGCAAAACCGCTTGCCGTTGCCAGCCACAGCGGCGGCGATCGGTGCGCCTGTCGGAACAAAGCCCAGCTCATTTAATCACTTTGTCCCACATATTTGTCGCGTCCGCCCGGGTTGGACCGGCTGCTTTGTTTTTGCAACTCGCAAGCGAAACCCCTATCGGTCCCGCACGCTGCAATCAATCATCGCATGAGAGAGTTACCGAATGGACATTCACTTTGTCGCGCAAATCGATGCGTCTGCCGACGTCGTCGCGTTTCCGGTCCGCAAGGGCGAGCTGAACGCCTTTGTCCAGGCGCTCGGTGAGCCGCATGGCGCGCTGCTCGGAGGCGCTGCGACACAGGCACGGTTTGAAGGCGCGGCGGGCGGCATCGCCGAAACGGCGGCGGTCGATGGCGGCCGCGTCCTGCGGCTACTGCTCGTCGGCATCGGCGAGGGGACAGCCCACGACCTCGAACGCGCCGGCGGTGCGCTGACCGCACGTTTGCAGACCAGCGGCGCGACCGCAGTCCATGTCGATTTCGCGAGCGCGGGCGTGGTCGACGAAGACGATGTGCTGGCGTTCGCGATGGGCGCCAAGCTGCGCAACTGGCGCATCGACACCTATCGCACCCGGCTAGCCGACACCGCCAAGCCGAGCCTCAAGACGCTGACCATCGCGTCGCCGCACCGCGACCTGTCGGTCCGCTGGGCCGCGAATGAAGCGATTGCCGACGGCGTGGCGCTGACCCAGACGCTCGTCGCCGAGCCGCCGAACATCCTCTATCCCGAGAGCTTCGTCGAACGCTGTCAGCACCTCGCCGAGCTCGGCGTCGAAATCGAAGTGCTCGACGAACGCCAGATGAAGGCGCTCGGCATGGGCGCGCTGCTCGGCGTCGCGCAGGGCTCGACCCGTCCGCCGCGGCTGCTCGCGATGCGCTGGAACGGCGGCAAGGACGGCGACAAGCCGGTGGTGTTCATCGGCAAGGGCGTGACGTTCGACACCGGCGGCATCAGCCTGAAGCCCGGCCCCGGCATGGACATGATGAAATGGGACATGGGCGGCGCGGGCGCCGTTGCGGGCGCGATGAAGGCGATCGCCGGGCGCAAGGCGAAGGCGAACGTCGTCGGCGTCGTCGGGCTGGTCGAAAATATGCCCGACGGCAATGCGATGCGCCCCGGCGACATCGTCACCACCATGTCGGGCCAGACCGTCGAAGTGCTCAACACCGATGCCGAGGGACGGCTGGTGCTGTGCGACGCGATCACCTGGGCGCAAAAGATGTATTCGCCCAAGGTTATCGTGGATCTGGCGACCCTGACCGGCGCGATGGTCATCTCGCTCGGGCATGAATATGCGGGCATCTTCGCCAATGACGATGTGCTGGCGGACAAGCTGATCGCGGCGGGCGAGACGTCGGGCAACAAGCTGTGGCGTTTCCCGCTGTCGGCGGCCTACGACAAGCTGATCGACAGCCCGATCGCCGACATGAAGAATATCGGCCCGCGCGAAGGCGGTTCGATCACTGCGGCGCAGTTCCTGAAACGCTATGTCGACGAAGGCGTCACCTGGGCGCATCTCGACATCGCCGGCATGGCGTGGGCCGACAAGGACGGCCCGGTGTGGGCCAAGGGGGCGACCGGCTATGGCGTCCGTCTGCTCGACCGCTACATCGCCGAAAACCACGAGGGTTAAGGGCTGGGGAGCATGGCGCGCGTCGACTTTTACCGGCTGACCCGCGACCCGGTCGAACGAGTGCTCCCCGTCATCGCGGCGCGCATATTGGGGGCGGGTGACCGCTTGCTGATCGTCGCCGCTCCGGCGATGCAGCGGCAGGCGATCGACGAGGCGCTGTGGACGCTCACCCCCGCGAGCTTTCTGCCGCACGGCGCCGCAGGGTCGCCCGATGAAGACATCGAACCGATCCTGATTGCGGGAACGCTCGACCCCGCGCCGCCCAATCACGCCCGGCTGATCGCACTCGCCGACGGCGAATGGCGTGACGAGGCGCTGGGGTTCGATCGCGCCTTTTTGCTGTTCGACAACAGCCGCATCGACGATGCCCGCGCGACCTGGCGGAGGCTTTCGGCGCGCGAGGATGTCGACAACCGCTTCTGGAAACAGGACGACCGCGGCCGCTGGTCGGAAGGGCCTTAGGCGTCCATCAGCACGACGTCCCAGCGATATTTCGCCGCGTTGTCGAGCTTTGCAACGGCGGTGGCCGCGCCGTCGCCAAGCCCCTTGTACAGCGTATCGGCGGCATTGCTCGCCCCGTCGTCCGAAAAATACATCTGGGTGACCAGCCGCTGGCTTTTCCCGCGCACGTCGAAATGGATGTGCGGCGTCCGCCGCCCGATCGGCGAGTCATAGGCGGCGGGCTTGATCGTGATCATCCGCCAATCGCCGCCCGCGCCGGTGCGAATCTGCGCATAGCCTTGAAAGTTGGGATCGAGCGGCGCGGTGGCGATGTCGTTGGCATGGGCATAACGCCCGACGGCATTCGCCTGCCAGACTTCAAGGATCGCGCCCTGCACCGGATTGCCCCGCCGGTCGAGGATGCGCCCGCTAACCTCGATCACATTGCCGACGGCGCGTTTGGCATGGCCCTTGATCCAGGTGAGGTCAGCGTCTTCGTCCGCCGGGCGTTCGATCGGATAGAAGGGGCCAAGGTCGCCCGGCACGGTCGGGCGCAGCATCGCCTCCGCCGCTTTCGCGCCGCCCGTCAACGCCATCGAAGCCGCGAGCGCCGAGCCCGCGAAGGCACGGCGCGTCATTCGCTCAAGCCGGTCGTTGGGCATAGATGGTCCCCTCTTGCCCGCAACATAGCATGAATGCGGCCCACCCGATCGGCAATTTGGAGGTAGAGGCGCTGCGCTCCGACCTTGCGGCGGCGCAAAAGCGCCGCTAGAGGCGCGCGCATCGCAGACCATAATAACACAGGAGCTTCCCCCATGGCGGTCACTCGCACCTTTTCGATCATCAAGCCCGATGCCACGCGCCGCAACATCACCGGCGCCGTCACCAAGATGCTGGAAGACGCCGGCCTGCGCGTCGTCGCGTCGAAGCGCATCCACATGAGCCGCGAGCAGGCCGAAGGCTTTTATGCGGTCCACAAGGAACGCCCCTTTTTCGGCGAACTCGTTGATTTCATGATCAGCGGCCCGGTCGTCGTCCAGGTTCTGGAAGGCGAAAACGCCATGCAGGCCAACCGCGACATCATGGGCGCCACCAACCCCAAGGACGCCGCCCCCGGCACGATCCGCAAGGAACTGGCCGAAAGCATCGAAGCCAATACGGTGCATGGTTCGGACAGCGACGAAAACGCCGCGATCGAAATCGCGTACTTCTTCAAGCCCGAAGAAATCGTCGGCTGATCCCTATTTTCTCGTCATGCTGAACTTGTTTCAGCATCCATGGCCTGACGCTGCAGCAAGCGCCGCGCAAAATTCGAGGTCCGGCCATGGACCCTGAAACAAGTTCAGGGTGACGAACTCATAGAATGACGCTGAAACGAAGAGGCCGCCGGATCGCTCCGGCGGCCTTTTCCGTCAAAAATCCTCCGCAATCCCCATCAGCCCCGCCAGCTTTTTCGGCGCCACCGCCAACCAACTCTTGCGCAACCACTCGCCGATCGCGTCCCAGTCGGTGTCGCCCCGGTCGAGCCTGATGCCTATCCACCCGTCGCCGAAATAGGCGGGGCGGTAATAGCGGTCCTCATCCATCTCGATCAGCGCTGCCTGTTCGTCGGCGCCGCTGATCTTGACTAAAATCGCGATTTTGCCGTCGCCATGATGATCTTCGGTGAAATAGGCGAATTTCTTGCCCTTCACGATCCCGAAGCACGGCATGCCGTGTGAGGTCACTTCGTCAGCTTCGGGCAGCGTCATCGCCAATTCGCGCACCCGACCGATCAGATATTCCGGGGAGCGCTCGCGGGTGACAAAGGCCGCTAGGGTCGGCGGATACAGTTGATGCTCAGCGATCCGCACCCGTGCGCTGAGTGTTTCGACGGTGTCGCCGGGCAGGATCGCGACCGGTGTCTGCGCCAGCACCGGGCCGTCGTCGACGCCGGGGGTGACGATATGGACGCTGCACCCGCCGAACCGGTCGCCCGCGTCGATCGCCTTTTGATGGGTGTCGAGTCCCTTGTAGAGCGGCAGCAGGCTGGGGTGGACGTTGAGCATCCGACCCTGCCAGCGCGCGACGAAATCGTCGCTCAAAATGCGCATATAGCCCGCCAGCGCGACAAATTCGGCCTTGGCTTCGCGCAACTGGGCATCGACCAGCGCGTCGAACGCATCGCGGTTCATGCCCTTGTGCGAGAAGCTCCAGGTTGCGATGCCCTCAGCCGCGGCGATGGTGAGGCCCGGCGCGTCGGGATTATTGCTGGCGACCAATACGATCTCATAGGGGCAGTCGGCGGCTTTCGCAGCGTAGAGCAGCGCCGCCATATTGGTCCCCGCACCGGAGATCAGGACGGCGACTTTGGCTTTGGTCATCAAATCCTCCCCGCTTGCGGGGAGGGAGACCGCGAAGCGGTGGAGGGGGGCTGCGTCATCAAGCCGCGTTGCGAGACGACGCTAGCCCCCTCCGTCAGTCGCTGCGCGACTGCCACCTCCCCACAAGTGGGGAGGATTTTACGCATTATGCGTCGCGCTCCACGCGCCCATCGCGCTCCACGTCTCGGTGCTGCCCGTCACGGTGCAACCCTTGGCACCCTCGGCGATATGTCCGATCCGAAACACCGTCTCACCCGCCGCCTCAAGCGCCGCGGTCACGTCCGCAACATCGCTCTCGGCGGCGACGACGGCCATGCCGACGCCGCAATTGAACGTCCGCGCCATTTCCTCAGGCTCGATACTGCCCTGCGCCTGCAGGAACGCCATCAACCGCGGCTGCTCCCATGCGCCGGCATCGATATGCGCGTGCAACGTTTTCGGCAGGATGCGCGGGATATTTTCGAGCAGCCCGCCGCCGGTGATATGCGCCAGCGCGTGGATCCGGCCGGTCTTCACCAGCGGCAACAGGCTTTTCACATAGATGCGCGTCGGCGCCATCAGCGCGTCGATCAGCAGGACATTCTGGTCGAACAGCGCCGGGCGGTCGAGTTTCCACCCCTTGTCGGCGGCGAGGCGCCGCACCAGCGAAAAGCCGTTCGAATGGACCCCCGACGAAGCAAGTCCCAGGATGACGTCGCCCGCCGCGACCTTGTCGGCGGTCAGCACCTGGTCGCGCTCGACCGCGCCGACGCAGAAGCCCGCGAGGTCATAATCGCCGTCCGAATACATCCCCGGCATCTCGGCGGTCTCGCCGCCGATCAGCGCGCAGCCCGCCTGTTTGCAGCCCTCGGCGATGCTCGCGACGACTTGCGTGGCGACGGCGTTGTCGAGCTTGGCGGTTGCGTAATAATCGAGGAAAAACAGCGGCTCGGCGCCCTGCACGATCAGGTCGTTGACGCACATCGCGACCAGATCGATCCCGACCCCGTCGTGCCGGCCCGACTCGATCGCGAGTTTGAGCTTGGTGCCGACGCCATCATTTGCCGCGACGAGCAGGGGATCGTTGAACCCGGCCGCCTTCAGGTCGAAAAAGCCGCCGAAACCGCCCAGGTCGGCATCGGCTCCGGGACGCCGCGTCGCTCGGGCGATCGGGGCGATGGCACGGACCAGCGCATTGCCGGCGTCGATCGACACGCCTGACTGCGCATAAGTGTAAGAGGCGGGCGGGTTGTGCTTGGCATCCATGGCACGCGCGACTAACGGTTCCAGCCGACAAATGCCATGATTTCCTTGTCGGGGTCCGACAGATTTCCTTGTCGGGGTCCGACAGATTTCCTTGTCCGCGCGTGCGCTTTTGGGCAGAGCATAGAGAAGAGATGATTTCCACCGCTCCCCTTCCGTTCGCCCACCGGTTCAAAATCGTTGCGTTCCCGCGCGGCGGGCGCTGGGGCGTGCTTTTCGGCCTGTTCTTTGCGATTCTGCTTGTCGGCGTTGTCGAAGGACAGATCAGCCGCGGCGATCGCGGCATCACGCCGATCAACAGCAGCGGCGATTTCCTGGCCAGCGGCATATTGGTCGATGTCACCGGCGACAATGCCGACGACGCGCGGACCAAGGGCTGGCGCGAGGCGCAGCGCAAGGGGTGGACCCAGCTCTATCGCAAACTGAACGGCAGCGATGGCCCCGCGCTCGGCGATTCGGTGCTCGATGGCATCGTCACCGCGATCGTCGTCGAACAGGAACAGATCGGCCCGCGCCGCTATGTCGCGCGGCTCGGCGTGCAATTCGACCGCGTGCGTGCCGGGCAGATTCTGGGGGTCAGCGGCCGGACGCTGCGCTCGCCGCCCTTGCTCGTCATCCCCGTCTATTCGATCGACGGCATCCCGCAGGTGTTCGAACAGCGCAGCGCGTGGCAGCGCGCCTGGGCCGAGTATAATACCGGGCAAAGCGCGATTGATTATGTCCGCACCGCGGGCACGGGCGCCGACACATTGCTGATCAACGCCGGGCAGACCGGGCGCCGCGGGCGCGTCTGGTGGCGCGTCATCCTCGACCAATATGGCGCCGCCGACGTGCTGACCCCGATCGCGCGCGTCGAATACAGCTATCCCGGCGGGCCGATCAAAGGCATTTTTACGGCGCGTTTTGGCCCTGACAACAAGCTGATCGGCGGCTTCACCATGACCGGTCCCAGCCCCGCGGCGCTGCCCGACATGATGGAAAAGGCCGTCGCGCGGATGGACAGCCTGTACACGGCCGCGCTCGCCGAGGGCGTGCTGCGCACCGACACCTATCTTGTGCTCGAAAAGCCGGTCGAGCGCGAAGACCTGCCCGACGAGGTCGCGGCGACCGACGAGGATGCGCTGCCCAGCGAGATCGACAGCAGCGTGCCGACCACCGCACCCGCCGGGGTGCAGAGCTTCACCGTCCAGTACAGCTCGCCCGACGTCGAATCGGTGACCGCCACCGAACGCGCGGTCGGCGGCATCGCGGGGGTCCAGTCGGCATCGACCACCAGCCTCGCGCTTGGCGGCACGTCGGTGATGCGTGTGACCTTTCGCGGCGACATCGTGGCGCTCAGCGCGGCGCTCGCGGCGCGCGGTTACAAGGTGCAGGAAGGCGGCAGCACGCTGCGGATCAGCCGCTGATGGCGCGTTCCACCAGCCAGATCGCACTGCCGCTCGACTGGAGCGCCGGGGGCAATAACGACGCGCCGCTGGTCGTCGGGACCAGCAACGCCGACGCGATCCGCTATCTGCGCCACGTCGCGACCTGGCCGGTGCGGACCGCGGTGCTGACCGGGCCGCGCGGGTCGGGGCGCAGTCTGATCGGTCGGCTCTTTGCCGCGGAAACCGGCGGCCGGGTGATCGACGGGCATGACAGCCTGTCCGAAGAAGAGATTTTTCACGCCTGGAACGCCGCGCAATCGTCGAACATCCCGCTGCTGATCATCGCCGACGCGCCGCCGTCCGAATGGGGCATTGCCTTGCCCGATCTCGCCTCGCGGCTGCGTGCGGTGCCGGTGCTGACGATCGCCGAGCCCGACGATTGCCTGGCGCGCGACCTGATCGAGGCGCTGTTCGCGCAGCGCGGTATCGCGCTCGCGCCCGAGGTCGCCGCCTATATCGTGCCGCGGATGGAGCGCAGCTATGCGATGGTGCACCGCATCGTCGCGGCGCTCGACGCTGCGTCGCTCGAACAGGGGCGGCGCGTCGGCATCCGTCTTACGCGTGAAACATTACTGTCACAGGGGCTGATCGATCCCGATCTCCTTGAAAGGCAGGAAACAGGCACATGTCAGTAACAGGCCAGCCCCTTCGCGCCGACAATGACGCCAATCGGGGGATCCCGTCCTTCGGACCCGAACGTTTTTTCAACCGCGAGCTCAGCTGGCTGGCGTTCAACCGGCGGGTGATGGAGGAGGCGCGCAACCCCGCCCATCCGCTGCTCGAACGGCTGCGTTTCCTGTCGATTTCGGGCAGCAACCTGGACGAATTTTTCATGGTCCGCGTCGCGGGTCTGAAGGGGCAGCAGTTGCAGGGGATCGATGACCCCTCCGCCGATGGCCGGTCGCCGGGACAACAGCTGGCGGAGATCGAGGCCGAGGTGAACCGCCTCGTCGATCAGCAGCAAAGCGAGTGGCAGCGGCTGCACAAACTGCTCGGTGAACAGGGCATCGTCGTCCACGGTACCGGCTCCGACCGCGAGGCGCTGCGCACCGCACTCCGCCAATATTTCATCGACCAGATTTTCCCGATCCTGACCCCGCAGGTGCTCGATCCGGCGCATCCCTTTCCGTTCATCCCCAATCGCGGGCTGGGGATTATTTTTGATTTGCAGCGCCAGGCGACGGGCGAAACGGTGCGCGAACTGGTGTTGATTCCCGCCGCGCTGCCGCGGTTCGTGGCGGTGCCGGGGCAGGTGCGGGCGTTCGTACCGATCGAATATCTGATCGAGATTTTCGGCGACCTGCTGTTCCCCGGCTTCACTATCCGCTCGCTCGGGGTGTTTCGCATCATTCGCGACAGCGACATCGAGCTTGAGGAAGAGGCCGAGGATCTCGTCCGCCTGTTCCGCACCGCGATCCGCCGCCGTCGCCGCGGCCGCGTCATCCTGCTCGAACTCGAAGCCGATATGCCCGGCGAGATTGCCGCGGTGCTCAACGCCGACATTCAGGGGCATGAAGCGATCGTGGCCAAGATCGGCGGTTTCATCGGGCTCGCGGCGCTGTCGGCGCTGGTTGACGTCGATCGGCCCGACCTCAAATTCCCCGCTTACTCGGCGCGTTTTCCCGAACGTATCCGCGAACATGGCGGCGATTGTTTCGCCGCGATCCGCAGCAAGGACATTCTTGTCCACCATCCCTATGAAAGTTTCGAGGTCGTTCTCGCCTTTCTGCGGCAGGCGGCGGCCGACCCCGATGTCGTGGCGATCAAGCAGACGCTCTATCGTGCCGGCGACCAGTCGCCGGTGATCCGCGCGCTGATCGAGGCCGCCGAGGCGGGCAAGTCGGTGACCGCGGTGGTCGAGCTGAAGGCACGCTTCGACGAGGAGCAGAATCTGCTCTGGGCGAACCAGCTCGAACGCGCCGGGGTGCAGGTCGTTTACGGCTTCATCGAGTGGAAGACGCACGCCAAAATCTCGATGGTCGTGCGCCGCGAAGGGCAGGGGTATCGCACCTATTGCCACTTCGGCACCGGCAATTATCATCCGGTGACGGCGCGCATCTATACCGACCTCAGCTTCTTCACCGCCGATCCGCGCGCCGGGCGCGATGCGGCGCAGCTGTTCAACTATATCACCGGCTATGTCGAACCCGAACGGCTCGACATGATCACGATGTCGCCGCTCAACATGCGCGCGCATCTGTGCGACCTGATCGACGCCGAAATCGCGGCGGCCAGCGTCGGCCAGCCGTCGGGGGTGTGGGCCAAGATGAACAGCCTCGTCGATCCCGACATCATCGACAAACTTTACGAAGCGAGCGCAGCCGGGGTGCCGGTCGAACTGATCGTGCGCGGCATCTGTTGCCTGCGGCCGGGGGTGCCCGGGCTGTCGGAGACGATCCGGGTCAAATCGGTCGTCGGCCGTTTTCTGGAACATAGCCGGGTGTGGGCCTTCGCCAACGGCGCCGCGCTGCCGCATCAGCGCGCCAAACTGTATATCAGCAGCGCCGACTGGATGCCGCGCAACTTCGATCGCCGGGTCGAATATATGATCCCGATCGAAAACCCGACCGTCCACGATCAGATCCTCGATCAGGTGCTGGTCGCGAACCTGATCGACAATGAACAAAGCTGGGTGTTGCAACCCGACGGCGTCTATGCGCGGACAACGCCAGACGACAAGCCGTTCAATCTGCATCATTATTTCATGAACAACCCATCGTTGTCGGGTCGCGGGACGGCGCTGCACAAACGCCAGGACGTCCCGACGCTCGCCTTCACGATGCGCGAGGTCTGACGGTTTGGCATTGCTGCGTTCCTCGAAGCCGGCGGTCCACCGCTCGGCGGTCATTGATATCGGCTCGAACTCGGTCCGTCTTGTGGTCTATGAAGGACCGGCGCGCGCGCCCGCGGTGATTTTTAACGAAAAGGTCGCGGCCGGGCTGGGCCGCGGGCTCGCGATCGACGGCCGCATCGCCGCCGAAGATGCGGCGCGCGGCCTGACCGCGCTCCGGCGTTATGCGCTGCTCGCCAAACATATGGAGGTTAAGAACCTGCAATGCGTGGCGACCGCCGCGGTGCGTGACGCGGAGAACGGTCCCGAATTCATTGCCGCTGCGGCCGAGGCGGGACTGAAGATTCGCCTGCTGTCTGGCGAAGAGGAGGCGGAAGCGGCGGGCTACGGCGTGCTGTCGGCGATCCCCGATGCGCACGGCATCGCGGTCGATCTGGGCGGCGGCAGCCTCGAGCTGGCCGAGGTGGCCAAGGGACAGGTCGGGCGCCGCGCGTCCTTCCCGCTCGGGGTGCTGCGCCTGCCCGCGCTGCGCAAGGACGGGCCACAGAATTTCGAGCGCGCGGTGCGCAAGATGTTGCGGACGGCGGGATGGCCCGACGGCATGACCGGGCTGCCGCTCTATCTCGTCGGCGGGTCGTGGCGCGCGCTGTCGCGCCTCGACCTCGAACTCACCCATGATCCGCTCGCCGTGCTCGACCAGCACAGCCTGCCGCGCACCGCGCTGCGCCGTCTGGTCCGCGCGACCAACCGGCTGACGTTCGAGGAATTGCGGGCGATCCCCGGCATGGCGTCGAACCGCGCCGCCGCCTTGCCCGACGCGGCGGCCTTGCTGGCGGCGCTGGTCAATATTCTCGACGTCCCCGAAATGACGGTGTCGTCGTCGGGGCTGCGCGAAGGGCTGCTCTATCAGGCGCTCGACGCCGAAACGCGCGCGCAGGATCCGCTGATCGTCGCCGCCGAATTCGAAGGCCGCCGGCTTGCGCGTTTTGCGCCGCATGGCCGCGCCATCACCGAATGGATCGCGCCGCTGTTTACCGGCGAGGCGCCCGCCGACAACCGCGTCCGGCTTGCCGCCAGCCTGCTCAGCGACGTCGCCTGGTCGGCCAATCCCGACTTTCGCGCCGAACGCGGGACAGAGATCGGGTTGCACGGCAACTGGCGCGGCATCGATATTCCCGGCCGCATCCTGCTCGCGCGCGCGCTGCACGCCGGGTTCGGCGGCGCCGACAGCGATTTCCCCGACATGGGGCCGCTGGTGGCGGCCGACCGGCTGGCACGGGCGCGGCAATGGGGGCTGGCGATCCGGCTGGCGCAGCGGTTGACCGGCGGGGTCGAGGCGCCGCTGAAGGCCAGCCATATCGCGCTGGTCGACGGCAAACTGCGGCTCAGCCTCGATCATGGCTGGCATCATCTGGCGGGCGAATCGGTCGAGCGCCGCCTGCGCTCGCTGGCGCAGGCGCTCGATGCCAAAGCCGAACTGGTGATGCTTTAGACCCACTTCGTCATCCCGGCGAAGGCCGGGATCCCACCCTTGCGCACCAACGAAGCATAGAGATCCCGACCTTCGCCGGGATGACGATATACGGGTAGGAAAAGGTCAGCCCTCGGCCGCGGTCGCGGCGTCGATTTCGCTCATCACCAGCTTGCCATGCTTGACCGCGAACCCCATCCGGCCCTCGACCAGATCGAGCGCGGCGTGACCGAACACATCATAGCGCCAACCCTGCAGCATCGCGATCCCCTCGCGCCCGCCGGCGGCCAGCGCCTCCAGATCATCGCTGCGCGCGATCAGCCGCGACGCCACGTTCAATTCGCGGGCGCGAATCTTGAGCAGCAGCTTGAGCAGGTCGGCCACCAGCACGCCTTCCTTGCCAAGCCCCGGGCCGCGCGGGGCGCGGTCGGGCATGTCGTCCTTGTCCAGCGGCCGGGCGTTGGCGATCGCGTCCATCAACCGCGCGCCGATGTCGTTGCTGCGCCAGGTCGCCGACAGCCCGCGGACGCGGCCCAGGCCGTCCTGATCCTTGGGCGGATGCGCCGCCAGATCGGCGAGCGTCTCGTCCTTGACGATGCGCCCGCGCGGCAGGTTCTTCGACCGCGCCTCGCGCTCGCGCCATGCGGCGAGCGATTGGAGCCGACCGAGGACGTCGGGTTTGCGCGACGGAATCTTGATCCGGTGCCACGCCTTGTCGGGATCGACGCTGTAATTGGCCGGATCGGCGAGCTTTTCCATTTCCTCGTCGAGCCAGTGACCGCGGCCGGTCTTGACCAGCTTGTCGAGCATCATCGGGAAAATCTTGGCGAGATGGGTGACGTCGCCCACTGCATAGTCGATCTGGCGCTTGTCGAGCGGGCGGCGGCTCCAGTCGGTAAAGCGCGCACCCTTGTCGAGTTGCAGCCCGATCCACGCCTCGACCAGGTTTGAATAGCCGACCTGTTCGGCCTGACCGATCGCCATCTGGCCGATTTGGGTGTCAAAGATCGGATGCGGGGTCTTGCCGGTCAGGTTGAAGATGATTTCGACATCCTGGCCGCCGGCGTGAAAGACCTTGAGCATATCCTCATTGCCGACGAGCAGGTCGAGCAACGGCTTCAGATCCATGCCGGGCGCCAGCGGGTCGATCGCCGCGGCATGCTCGCGGTCGGCAACCTGGATCAGGCAAAGCTCTGGCCAGAAAGTATTTTCGCGCATGAATTCGGTATCGACCGCGATAAAATCGCTGTTCCGAATGAGGCCGCAGAAATCGGCGAGCGCGGCGTTGGTTTCGATCAACGGATGGACTTGCATAGCGCGCCTATACAGCTAGTTGGAAACAACGGGCAGGAAAAATTGCCCGGGCTCTTCGGGTCGCGGAACCGGAATACCGGTCAGGGGAAAAACGAAGGGATTTGGGGCATGTTCTGGCTCGGTTGGGCGCTCGCCGCGCTCGGGTTTCTGCTGCTTTTCGGCCAGTATCTGGCGGGGCAGGCGGATATTTTCGTGTCGATCGCCAATCCGCGGCCGCTCGATGAAGAATCGATGGTGGTGACGCTGAAAGGCTGGGGGTTCGCGGCAGAGGCGGCGCAGCCGTTCGTGACTCCCGAATCCGACCACGGCCTGAGCGATGTCCGCATGTTCGCGACGCGGCGCCAGATGCTGGTCGCGATCGCCAGTTTCGGGTTCCTGCGCCCCGTCACCGTCGCGTGGCGCGCCCACGCCGGTATCCTGCCGTTGGGAGACGCCTGATGCCGCTCGTGCGACTCGGCGACGAAGGGCGCTGGACCAACTACCATGGCACCGGCACTTGCGAGGCGGCGACGCGCTTTGCGCTGCGCAGCGGTGACGCGCCGCGCGGCCGCGACGAGATCGCGATCGCCGCCAGGTCGGTGCAGGACTGGCTGGCCGGGGCGGCGGCGGCGGCGCGCCGCGTCCGCCCGCTCGGCGCCGGCTGGTCGCCGTCGAACGTCAATATCGCCTCGCAATGCTGGTTGCTCCACACCCGGCGCTTCAACCGCTGTTTCCGCATCGACGCCGCCGACGTCCGCCCCGGCGTCGATGCGGGCGGGCTGATGCTGATCGAGGCGGGGGCGCTGGTCGACGAAGTGTCGGACAAGCTGGAGGCGCAGGGGCGGTCGCTGTGGACGAGCGGCGCGGGCAATGGCCAGACGTTTGCGGGCGCCGCTGCGACCGGCACCCATGGGTCGATGATCGCCAGCGGCGGCATCCAGGATCATATCCGCGCGGTCCAGATCGTCACGCCCGCGGGCATCCACTGGATCGAACCCGCCGCCGGGCTGATGAGCGATGCCTTTGTCGTTGCGACCGGGTCCGTGCCGCTGCGCGACGACGATGTTTTCGCTGCGGCGCAGCTGCCCGTGGGATCGCTCGGCATCATCACCGCGCTGGTCGTGGACAGCGTGCCGAAATTCCTGGTTCGACCGATCCAGAATCTGCGCAAGGTCGATCGCGCGGCGCTCGGCTGGCTGGCGGCAGGGGATTTTCAGCGCTTTTCGGCGGCCTATGCGCTCGATCAGGAGCCCGATTTTGTCCAGATGATCGTCAACCCCTATAAGCCGTTCAAGCGCCCGGCGATGCTGCGTTTCCTGTATCGCGAGCCCTGGCGCGACGATTATCCGCGCGCCACGCCGGGCCAGCTGGGCGCGGGCTATGATGCGCTCAGCCTGCTCGGGCGGCTGCTCGACGATTATCCGTGGGCGCGCGGCGCGCTGCTGCAATTCGCGATGAAACAGGGCTATGCCAGCGGCCCCGACGTCGATGCCCCGCCGGTCTATGGCAGTTGGGGGGAGGGGCTCGACACGCACCGGCCGCTCGCCGACCTGTTCAACGCCTCGGTGACGATCGACCGTGCCGACCTCGCGCATGCGTTTGAACTGATCTGCGATGTCTATGCGCGCCACGGCGGTTCGACCGTCGTCACCGTGCGCTTCATGGCGCGCGCCGAGGGTCTGCTCGCCCCCGCGCGTTTCCCGCACAATGCGGTGATCGATTTCGACGGCCCGCGCAGCCAGCGCACCGCCACCGCCTATGCCCGCGTCGTCGAACGGCTTGATGCTGAGGGCATCGCTTTTACCCGGCACTGGGCGAAAAGCTGCCACCTCGACGCGGCGCGGGTCGCAGCCGACTATGGTGAGGATTTTCGACGCTGGCGCAGCGCGCGGGATCGCCTGATCCCCGATCCCGCGCACCGCAAACTGTTCGGCAGCGCGGTGCTCGACGGGCTGGGGCTGACGTGTTGATTTGGCCTTCCACCTTGACAAATGCCGCGTCGCGCTGCCTTAGGCGCGGCCATATCGGCGCACAATTTTCGCGCGCTTCCAGACATTGAAAGACGATCAAATGCACGCCTATCGCACCCATAATTGCGGCCAGCTTCGTGCCGAACAGGTCGGCCAGTCGGTCCGCGTCTCGGGCTGGGTGCATCGCAAGCGCGACCATGGCGGGCTGCTGTTCGTTGACCTGCGCGATCATTATGGCCTGACCCAGATTGTCGCCGACAGCAGCGATGCGGTGTTTGCGACGCTCGACGGACTGCGCGCCGAAAGCGTCGTGACGATCACCGGCGACGTCGTCGCGCGTTCGGCGGAAACGACCAACACCAACCTGCCGACCGGCGCGATCGAAGTCCGCGCGCGCGACGTCACCGTCCAGTCGGCGACGATCGAACTGCCGATGCCGGTCGCGGGCGAACAGGACTATCCCGAGGATATCCGCCTGAAATATCGCTTCCTCGACCTGCGTCGCGACCGCCTCCACGCCAACATCATGCTGCGCTCGAACGTGATCGCCAGCTTGCGCCGCCGCATGGTCGAACAGGGCTTCACCGAATTTCAGACCCCGATCCTGACCGCCTCGTCGCCCGAGGGGGCGCGCGACTATCTGGTCCCCAGCCGCGTTCACCCCGGCAAATTCTATGCGCTGCCGCAGGCGCCGCAGATGTTCAAGCAGCTGCTGATGGTCGCGGGCTTCGACCGCTATTTCCAGATCGCCCCCTGCTTCCGCGACGAAGACGCGCGCGCCGACCGCTCGCCGGGTGAATTCTACCAGCTCGACTTCGAAATGAGCTTTGTCACCCAGGACGACGTCTTCAACGCTATCGAACCCGTCCTCGCAGGCGTGTTCGAGGAATTTGCGAACGGCAAGTCGGTGACCCCGGCGGGTTCGTTCCCGCGCATCCCGTACCGCGAGTCGATGCTGAAATATGGCAATGACAAGCCCGACCTGCGCAACCCGCTGATCATCACCGACGTCTCGGCGCATTTCACCGGCTCGGGCTTCGGCCGCTTCGCCGACATCGTCGCTGCGGGTGACGTGGTGCGCGCGATCCCGGCACCGGCGACCGCCGAAAAGAGCCGCAAATTCTTCGACGACATGAACAGCTGGGCGCAGGGCGAGGGCTTTGCGGGCCTTGGCTATGCGACCCGCAAGGGCGGCGAATGGGGCGGCCCGATCGCCAAGAACCATGGCAGCGACAAGATGGACGCGCTCGCCGCCGAACTCGGCACTGGTCCCGACGACGGCCTGTTCTTTGCCGCGGGCAAGGAAGCGACCGCCGCGAAGCTCGCGGGCCTCGCGCGCAACCGCGTCGCCGAGCAGCTCGACCTGATCGACCCCGGCAAGTTTGAAATGTGCTGGATCGTCGAC